>Ga0315555_1001145_pt1 | contig 19133 bp, 21 predicted proteins | sample SalMarSW160380MG_FD_202113 | JGI IMG/M metagenome (GOLD analysis project Ga0315555, IMG submission 202113) | Salt marsh sediment microbial communities from the Plum Island Ecosystem LTER, Massachusetts, United States - Salt Marsh Sediment SW1603-80 ... | reverse complement strand
ATATGCGGTTATTGATTGATAGTTTGAGTTACTCTGAAAATTTTGCCGATTCTTTAATAAATAATGCTGAGCAAAAAGGAATGGAAATTTCAGAGGCTAAATTTAAATTAAGAGATGTGAACCAGGCTAAACTGGAAGCAAGAACAATCGTTCATGCTTTTAATGAAGAAAAGTTTGACAGCATCGTAGTGAAAAAAGGTTTGGCTACAAGCAATATAGTAATTAATGAAGCCCAAAGTGCTATACATGAATATTATTTCCGGCGAATTGGTTTAGGTATTTCAGTATTAATAATCAGTTTTCTAGCTTTCGTATTATATCTGTATATAAAAAGAATAGAGCGCAATAAATAATTTTTTTTAGAAATTAGATAACCAGGGAGGTTGGTGTGAAATCACTCTCTGAAAATTCCAGTCTTGATGAAATAGTTAGGTTCTTAGTCAAGTTAGATGAAAGAATTTCTAATATTGAAGCCCGCCTCCGGATAGCATCTTTAGAAGAACCTTATATAGAAAAAGAAGAAGTACAGAAAACTTTAGAGATTAAAGAAAATATTAGTAGAGAAGATAATCTTGAATATAGAATAGGACAATTCTGGTTTGCAAAAGTTGGGATTGTAGTATTAATTATAGGTCTTGCTTTTCTTTTAACTTTACCTTATGAAAATTCTCCTTCTGCTTTTCCAACTATTTTAGGATATTTCCTTTCAGGCGGACTGATTGCCCTTTCACAATACTGGCGAAAAAACTTTCCTCATATAAGCGGATTTATATTGGGGGGAGGATTTGTTTTATCTTTTTTTACCACACTGCGGTTATATTATTTCAGTTCAAACCCTACAGTAACAAATCTTAATCTTGAAATTATTCTTTTACTAATTATTAGTGGATTAACATTAATATATTCAGTTAAAAAAGGCTCGGTATATTTAACCGCAGTAAGCCTTACGCTTGGCTACCTAACTGCTATGGTTAGTGATCTGCCATATTTTATTTTTTTAATGCTGGTTCTGTTATCATCGCTTGTGGTTTATTTCACGCTAAAATATAAATGGAACTACCTCATTATATACGGCATAATTATCACTTATTTTATCCATCTGATTTGGTTTTTTAATAATCCTTTGCTTGGAAAACCTTTACAACCCGTATCTAATCCTGGGTTCAATGTAATATTTCTTCTTATTTATGCTTCTGTCTTTTACCTCGGCAATATTTTAAGAGATAAATCTATCTCCGAAAATATTAATGTTGTATTAATTACTGCTCTCAATACTGCAGGCGCTTATTCAATTTTCCTGTTAATTACTTTAACAACAACACATTCTTATGTGGGTTTTTATCATCTTCTCGCTTCAATATTATTTTTAACTTTTTCAATAATTTTTTGGATCAGAGAAAAAAGCCGGCTTTCAACATTCATAATTGCAATGTTCGGTTATCTTGCATTAAGTGTTGCAATTATAATTCAATTCCCGGTGCCCAACTTTTTTATATGGCTTTGCTGGCAAAGTTTGCTTGTTGTTTCAACAGCTGTTTGGTTTAGATCAAAATTTATTGTAGTAACAAATTTTATAATCTATCTTTTAGTTCTTATTGCATATCTCGCAATGGAAGGAAAGATAGATGCTGTCAGCATTAGCTACGGTATAGTTGCATTGTTAAGTGCAAGGGTTTTAAACTGGAAGAAAGACAGACTGGAATTAAGAACCGAATATATGCGTAATGCATATTTAATAATTGCACTTTTCATTATTCCATATGCACTTTTTAACTTCATTCCGGGAGGGCTTGTAAGTATATCGTGGGTTGCGTTAGCATTTTTATACTACATTTTAAGTTTATTATTAAAAAATAAGAAATACCGCTGGATGGCAATCCTTACTCTTTTATTGACCGTTGTTTATGTATTCATTTTAGGTATCACGAGTGAGGATTTTACATACAAAATCATTTCATTTTTGGTACTTGGTGTAGTATTAGTTACAGTTTCACTAATCTACGCACGGTCTAAATCAAAAACCGATACAGCCAAGGAAAAAGAAGAAGGGACAGGAGTATAAAATTATTAAATGTCATTAAGTAGCAGTGCTGGTTTTCAACCCTCACCTCAATCCTCTCCCGGAGGGCGAGGAGATGATAATTCCCTTTCCATTAAGGGAAGGGATATGGTGAGGGTTTTTTATTAATTTAAAAATCCCACTCTATATTATTATAGCAGGGAAAACTATCTTTAGTACATAAAATTTTCTGAACCGGTTTGCTCTTCAATCATATCATATTCTTAAACCAACTTACTTTGGATCTTTAACTCTACTCAATTTAATTTTGTATATATGTCAATTGAAAATCTGTTAGAGAATTTACAGAAAGGGGATTTTAAATCTTTCAGGATTTTAATTGATGAACACCAGAAAAAAGTATTAAATACTTGCTTCAGGTTTGTAAACAATTGGGAAGATGCTGAAGATTTAGCGCAGGAAGTATTCATTGAAGTTTACAAATCTATCTCTTCATTTCGCGGGGAATCAAAAATATCGACCTGGATTTATAGGATCGCAGTTACCAAATCATTGGATTTTATAAGAAAGAAGAAAAGAAAGAAACGGTTCGCAATTCTTAAAAAAGTTTTTAGTGATGATACTTTAACTGATGAAATCACTGATACTGAAAATTTAAATCCGGACACCAAAATAGAACAAGAGGAGAGAATTCGAATTTTAAATAATGCCCTTGAGTCATTACCCGATAATCAAAGAGCTGCATTTACCCTAAGTAAATATGATGAAATGAGTTATAAAGAAATTTCAGAAATTCTAAATACAACAATTCCTTCGGTTGAATTTAATTTACAGGGCAAAAAGTAATTTAAAGAAGAAGCTCTATAAATATTATGAAAAGAAAATAATTTGACAGCGCAGGTTTTTTCCACTAATGACGTCAAATATAATGTGTGAGGAGGAATATGAAGAAAGAAGAAAAAATAAGGCTGGAAGTAGAGAAAACACTTAATGCTTTCGATAAAATTGAAAGTATTGATGAAAATCCTTTTTTGTATACACAGATCCAATCTGAAATTAAAAGCTTACAAATTAAAGAAAAGAGACTGATTCTTAGAGGAAATATTATTCGCCCGGTAATTTTATTCCTTATTTTGATCATAAATGTTTTTACTGCTATATTTTTCTTAAGCTTTAAAAGTGAAACTACTTCTACAAACCAAACCTATCTTTCTGCTATTTCTTCCGAATATTCAATAAGTCATTCTTATTACTCACAATTAAATAAAATGATAGGGAATTAAGATGGATATTCTTGCAAAACAAAAATTGACCAACATCCTAATAGTAATTTTAGTAGTTATTAATATTGCCAGTCTTTCATTTATATGGTTTAGAGAATTAAATCATCCTCAATTACCTTCCCCACCAACTCCTCCTAACCGTGAGAATGTAAATCGTTTTCTCGATAGAGAATTGGACCTAAACGCAGATCAAGAAAAAAAGTTTGATGAGATTCGAAAAGAACATTTTGAAGCTACAAGAAAGTTTGAGGATAAAATAGCGGAATTTAAGAAAGAAATTTTATCTGAGTCATTTAATCAAAACCCTGATATGCAAAAAATAACATCTTTAGCTGATAGTATTTGTTCGGCACAAAAAAGTTATGAGATGTTTTTATCTGGACATTTTCAAAAGCTGTCATCTATATGTAAACCGGGGCAAAGAGAAAAACTAAAAGATATTTTCTTTTCATCATTCAGCCCGAAAGAACCACCTATGCCGCCTCCTCCGCGGAGAAATATGCGGCCAGGTCATCCAAGAGCGCCACATTAGTACTTATAAAAATGAATCTCCTGGCGAGGTGATACTGTGGTCTGCTTTTGTGAAAAAAATTTTGACCTCTCCTTAATAAAAGATTGACATGGCGGATCAATTTTATTCATGCATAATATGAGCAAGCAAAAAATTTTGCATGAATATATGAGTCTATTACCTTGCACTTGATCCCGCACGTAAACTTTTTTGATTTGCTATTTAAAATTATTTTGCATTTATTTTATTGATTAAAAATCATATTCCCGAAATTTCTTTACTGCCACAAATGTATTTTATATTTTTAGTTCGTTATCAAATTATAAACATTAGAGGATGATAAAGTTATGGGCGTTATTATGCAGGCTTTTTATTGGGATTGTGCAAAACTTGAAAATAAAGTAGGGGAATGGTGGAATTTCATTAATAATGAAATACCTTCATTAAGTAATATCGGATTTACTGCATTATGGCTGCCTCCTGCTAATAAAGCTGCAAATCTTGGTGGTTTGTCTATGGGTTATGATCCATATGATTATTATGACCTAGGAGATATTGATCAAAAAGGATCGATAAAAACTCTTTTCGGATCCAAAGCTGAATTGTTAAAATTAATTGGAACAGCACATAACAATAAAATGCAGGTTTATGCCGATTTGGTTTTAAATCATAACAGCGGTGCGGATGCTGAAGAAGTAAACCCGATTACCAATCAAAAAAGATGGACTAAGTTTTCGCCAAAGAGTAAAAAATTTCCACGCGATTGGAAATGTTTTCATCCTTCTCCTTATGAAACATGGGATAACGGAACTTTTGGTGATATGCCTGATTTATGTCATCGTGATCCTTTTGTTTATACCGAACTCCTGGAATATGCAAAATGGCTGATAGAAGAAATAGGTTTTAACGGTTTCAGGTATGATTGTGTTAAAGGATATGGCGGGTGGATGGTTCGTGCAATCCAGGAATTAAGGGGAATAAAAAATGATATAGGATATAAACCTTTTGGTGTTGGTGAATGCTGGGACAGTGATCGAAATATACAAGAATGGTTGAATGAAACAAATGCATGGTCGGATAATCCTGCAAGTGCTTTTGATTTTCCTTTGAGATACAGACTAAAGGATCTTTGCCAGGTTTATGGTTTCAGTTTAAAAAATCTTACCGAAAGCGGAACAGTTTTAACGGATTCTCCTTCGCTTGCAGTTGCTTTTGTTGAAAATCATGATGTAGTTAGAGATGATCCCATAGTTGAAGATAAAATGCTGGCTTATGCCTTTATATTAACTCACGAGGGTTATCCCTGTGTTTTTTGGCAGGATTATTATACATGGAACCTTGCTCAAGAAGATAATCTTAGCGGTATAGCTGCACTTGTAAAAGTGCATGAAAATTATGCCGGCGGAACTACATCTGTTTTATATGTTGATGATAATCTTTATATAATGCAGCGCAACGGATTTGAAAATCAAAGCGGATTAATTTTTGTCTTAAATAATCAGAACACCTGGAATGGAACCTCGGTTCAGACTAAATGGAAAAATACTAAATTTGTTCCAATGGCATGGAGGGGAGATGATCTTGGAACTTCACAAGAAAAATACAGCCAGGAAAACGGCTGGTCTGATTTTTGGGCTCCTCCAAGAGGTTACTGTGTTTATGTTCCGCAAGTATAAAATCCAATTCTGTATTTTAAAACTTGCAAAATCTTTATTTTAAATTTCGTTCGGGTATATTTAAACCAATCTCCTGAAATTCTTTCATTTCTATTATGTGTTTTAAATAATTACTGCTTTCGGCTTTTATTACTATTTTACCAGAAATAATCAGGATAATTTTATGGATCCAAAATTTGATAGTAATAAAAGAAAAGTAACAGAATTTTATGATCTTGCTTTTAATAAGTGTAAACCAAAAGAAGCCATAGAAAAATATGTGGGTGATGTTTACATTCAGCATAATCCTATGGTTCCAAATGGTAAGGATGGATTTATCAATTATTTTCTAAATCTTGCTGAAAAATACCCGGGTAAAAAAGTTCATTTTGTTAGAACTTTAGCCGAAAATGATCTGGTAGTTGTGCATTGCAAACAGGAATGGCCGGGAGATAGTGATTATGCCGGTATAGATATTTTCCGTCTTGATGAAAATGGAAAAATAGTTGAACACTGGGACGTTAACCAGCCGGTACCTGAAAAATCCGAAAATAGCAACACAATGTTTTAATTTCAATTTCCTTTTTTATTAACTAAGTTTGGAAAACGTTTTCTTCCTTTAAATATTAAATAAAATTATGGATTATGAAATATTAGCCGGGTTTTTAGCAGGAATGATTATCCTTTCGGCAACACCTGGGCCCGGTGTTTTTGCTTCAATGTCCAAAGCTGTTTCCGATGGATTTAAGTCATCTCTTTTCTTTATAGGTGGATTGGTTATAGGTGACAGTATCTTTTTAATTTTTGCAGTTATCGGGATGTTGGCAATTTCAAAAATTTTGGGGGAAATGTTTTTCGTTATTAAGATTGCAGGAGGGGTCTATTTAATTTTTCTAGGGATTAAAGCTTTCTGCAAAAAACATTTCAATCTATGTTTAAAAATAGAAATTAAAAAAAATAATTTCCAGACAATTTTAAGCGGGTTGCTGGTTACACTTGGCAACTCGAAGCCTATTTTATTTTATGCAAGTGTTCTTTCTACTATTATTTTTTTTCAAAAATTAATTTAGCAGATATATTAATTATGATTTTATTAATAGCCTTACTCTCTTTTGCTGTTCTTGGTTCATACTGTTATTTTGCTAGTCTTTCAAGAAAATTAATTATTAAAGAAACATCACAAAAGAAAATCAATAAAATTGCCGGTGTAATAATGTCAGCAACAGGAACTTATATTGTACTTAAATGAAGATGCTGGTGAACTAAGATGTTATAACTAATTGTTATATAAATTGTTTGGATAAAATATCTTTATTAAGGAGAACAAAAATGCAATACATGCCATCTGAATCCCGCTATAAGAATTTTGAATATATCCGCTGTGGGAAAAGCGGGCTTAAGCTTCCTCCTATTTCGCTTGGTTTGTGGCATAATTTCGGCGGAGTCGATGTTTTAGAAAACTGTCGTAGAATGATTCACAGTGCTTTTGATCTTGGTATAACTCACTTCGATCTGGCGAATAATTATGGTCCTCCTTACGGATCTGCAGAAGAAACATTCGGACATATTCTTGGAAAATATTTAAAAAGTTATCGTGATGAATTAATTATTTCTACAAAGGCCGGCTGGGACATGTGGCCAGGTCCTTACGGAAATTTTGGTTCAAAGAAATATTTAATAGCAAGTCTTGATCAAAGCTTAAAAAGAATGGGACTCGAATACGTAGATATATTTTACCATCATCGCCCGGATCCTGAAACACCCCTTGAGGAAACCATGAATGCACTTTATCATATTGTTAGAAGTGGTAAAGCCCTGTACGTTGGTATATCTCAATACAAACCGGAAGACACAAAAAAGGCAGTAAATGCTTTAAAAGAATTAGGGATCCATCTATTAATTCACCAGCCGAAATACAGTATGTTTGAAAGATGGGTTGAAGGCGGTCTTCTTGAGGTGCTTGAAGAAGAAGGCATAGGCAGCATAGTTTTTTCTCCGTTGGCGCAGGGTCTTTTAACTAACAAATATCTAAATGGAATCCCCGAAGATTCGAGGGCTGCTAAAAAAGGTACTTTCTTAAAGCGTGAAAACATTACAGAAGAAGTAATCCAAAAAGTTAAAAAGCTTAATAACCTGGCAAAAAAACGTGAGCAGTCCTTAGCGCAAATGGCAATCGCCTGGGTTCTAAGAAAACCTGCAGTTACCTCTGCATTAATCGGTGCAAGCAAAGTATCTCAAATAGAAGATGCGGTCGGTTCTTTAAAGAATTTGAAATTTAGTGATGAAGAATTAAAATCTATTGACAAAATATTAGCAGGTAAATAATTTTTAAAAATTTTTAGAAAAAACATTTTTAATAAAATAATTATCGGAGGGCAATATATAAATTTTTTATTATGACTATTAGACAAAATATTTTGAAGATGTTTTATCCTTTATTAATGAAGATGAACGGGTATTCGGATAAAAATGCTAAGATCTTACACAACAAAAATAATATACTTCCCCATTCCTCTTTTTATAATTTAAAATCTATTGACAATTCCGGCAGTGAAATAAGTTTTGAACAATTTACGGGTAAAAAGATATTAATAGTTAATACGGCTTCTGATTGCGGTTATACTGCTCAATATAATTCTCTGCAAAAACTATACAGCAGTGCTAAAGAAAGATTAATTATTTTAGGTTTTCCATCTAACAATTTTGGAAAACAGGAAAAAGGAAATGACGAGCAGATCGCAAAATTTTGTAAGATAAATTATGGTATAGCTTTTCCGCTGATGAAAAAATCTGTCGTTATTAAGGAGCCTGATCAAAATAGCGTTTATAAATGGTTAACTGATCCGGGAAGCAATGGATGGAATAATCATCAACCTGATTGGAACTTCAGTAAATATCTTGTAGATGAGAAAGGTGTATTAACTCATTATTTTGGTCCTGCAGTATCACCATTAAGTGAAGAGATTGAATCAGCAATAAAATAGCTTCCTAAAAATAAAATAAATTTAAATTAAAAGGAGAACTATATGGCTGGTAAAGTAAACCCTATCCCGGAAGGATTTCATACAATAACTCCATATTTTATAGTTAACGATGGAGTTAAATTTATCGATTTTTTAAAACAAGCTTTTAATGCCGTAGAAAACCACCGCTCTACAACTCCCGATGGCAGAATAATGCACGCACAATTAAAAATAGGTGATTCATTTATTATGATGGGCGAATCAACAGGGGAATGGAAATCGATGACATGTACAATATATATGTATATTCCGGATATTGATTCCATTTATAGTAAAGCACTTAAAGCTGGCGGAAAAACATTGAGAGAACCTACTAATGAATTTTACGGCGACCGTGTCTGCGGAATAGAGGATCCTTTTGGAAATCAATGGTGGATTGCTACTCATGTTGAAGATGTTTCACCTGAAGAAATGAAAGAACGTGAAAAAGAAATGATGAACAAGAGAGAAGAAAAAAATTAACTTATGTTGTGCAATGCTTGGAATAATGGAATTTGTGGAATATGGATAAACCTTTCAAAATCATTTTCCTTTTTGTTATTAATAAAAATTGTTTAGCTGCTTTTATTTATCTTACCGGCTAAAATAATTTACAATTTATCATGTATTGAATAAACATCTCTTAAAATATTGGAAACCGCTAACTGCAGTTTGTTTCTGGGGTGCTTCATTTATTGCTACAAAAATTGCTCTTAGTCAATTAAATCCGATAAATATAATTTTTATTAGGTTAATTTTAGCGTCCATTCTTTTAGGAATTATTGCACTTTATACCAAAAGAAGTTTTAAGATAAGTCTAAAAAATCATGGATTTATTTTCTTACTAGCCTTAATAGCCGTCTTTCATTTGTGGATTCAAGTAACGGGATTAAAATATACAACAGCATCTAATACAGGATGGATCATCGGGATTACTCCCGTTTTCATGGCTATTCTTGGTTTTTTTATTTTCAGCGAGAAATTTACTTTATTTAAAGTAATTGGGATATTAATTGCTTTCTTTGGTTTGCTGATGCTGATTAGTAAAGGAGACTTTTTATCGATTGATTTCATATCGAATAAAGGTGACTTTTTAATATTGGCAAGCGCTTTTACCTGGAGCGTTTATTCGATGGTAAATAAAAAGATTACCATAACATATCCTCCCTTGATGACCATCCTTTTTCAATTCATTATAATGGCAATTGTAATTATTCCATTCAATGTCAGTGAATCAACAATCAAAGTTATTTCTCAACTTTCTATAGAGATTTGGTTTGCGTTATTTTTCTTAGGATTTTTTTGCTCGGGTATTGCGTATGTTTTGTGGGCTCAATCGTTAAAGGAAATGGAGTCTGCTAGGGTAGGGGCATTTTTATATTTCGAACCTTTTGTAACTGTTATTGCCGCATGGTCAATTCTTAATGAGAATATAACACTCTTAACAATTATAAGCGGGATTACAATTACAATTGGAGTAATTTTAGTAAATGTAAATCCTAAAATTTTATTAAGATATTTAAATAATTATTTTATTAAAGAAAGCGTTTAATAAATGTAAGTGCAGAGTAAGTTCAAGTTCAAGAAATTATTCAAGTTACCTTGAACATACACTTGAACTTGAACTTTAGAAAAATTTATGCAGCTGAAGTTAACAGTTCTTCCTGTATTGCTTTTTTTAGATTTTCTTTTGGAACTGCACCAACTGCCATTTTGGGTTGTCCTTCAACGGGAATAAATAATAAGGAAGGTATACTTCTAATTCCGAATGCTCCGGCAAGTTCCTGCTCTTCATCGGTATTTATTTTATAAAAATTAACCTGCCCTTTATATTCCTCGGAAAGTTCTTCTATGACAGGTCCAACCATTCTACATGGTCCACACCATGGAGCCCAAAAATCAATTACTGCAGGTAGATTTCCCTCGTATTTCCATTCTTTATTCTTTTCATAATCAAAAATTTTTTCCAGAAATGCTTCTTTATTTAAATGTTCAGCCATTATGTCTCCTTTTATCCTTTTTATCTTAAATATAAAAAACTTAATTTATTTTCAAAGTAATATAATTATTTTATTTAATACGGTTGTTTGATGATTGGAATGTTGAAAGGATTCTGGATTCTCAAAAATATCCGGATATATAAATAATTTTGATTCAATTTCCTTTCCATAAGTTATTTTGAAAATTCTTTATCTTTTTATTTAATATAGATATTTTTATATTTACCACACTAAAAAAAGGAGAATTTATGGCTAAACTACAAACTTTTGCAGATAAAGCAAAAGTAAAGAAGAAAGCAGAAGGAGTAAACGTTAAATTGATTAAAACTGTCAAGACATCAAAAGGAAGCTATAAGTTTAACGAAAGATTTGTACGCCTTGATGATATTAGCAAAGTAACCTCAATTAAATAATTAAAAGCGGTTAAATTCCGCTTTTTTTTCTCCTCTATTAACCCACTGAAATTTTTTGTTTTTCTCTCTTGATTAATTAAAAAATTTTGTTAAATTGCAAATTACCCTGATGCTTGGGACATTTACGGGAATTCATATTTTCTAAGCTTGTCTGAAGAAGCACTCGAAAAGAATATTAAAGAATTTTTACCGATTTAATTCATTAACTGAGGAGGATGTTAAAGATGATTACCCCCAAAAAGTTGAAATTCTACGGATTAAAGGACATTGATCGCATCCCCCAACTTCAAATGCTTTCCAAAGATGAGAGATTTGCTATAAAAGTTGTATCCAATGTTCTCCCATTCCGTTCAAATAATTATATTGTTGAAGAATTAATTGATTGGAGCAATGTTCTGGATGATCCGATTTTTCAGCTTACTTTTATTCAAAAAGATATGCTTTCCGAAGAACAATTCAATTGGATGGCAGATGTATTAAGAAAAGATTCGTCACCACACGAAATTAGAGAAACTGCAGGTGAAATAAGACTGGAGCTTAATCCTCATCCTGCCGGACAAATGACTTTAAATGTACCCCAAATGAGTGATGAACCTGTACCGGGTGTTCAGCATAAATACAGGGAAACTTGTCTTATCTTTCCATCAAGCGGGCAAACCTGCCATGCATACTGCACTTTTTGTTTTAGATGGGCTCAATTTGTCGGAATGAACGATTTAAAGTTTGCTACCGATGAATCAAAAAGATTTCAACAATATATTAAAAATCATAAGGAGTTAACCGATATTCTTATTACCGGAGGCGACCCTATGATTATGAGTTTGAATAATCTTAAAGAATACATCGAACCTTTTCTTCAACCGGAATTTGATCATATCCGGACGATAAGAATCGGAACTAAATCCGTTGCTTATTGGCCTTATAGATTTGTAACGGATAAAGACTCCGATGGAATTTTGAGATTATTCGAGAGAGTTGTTAATTCAGGAAAACACCTTGCTATTATGGGGCACTATAATCATTGGGTTGAATTATCAACTGATGTAGCAAAAGAAGCAATCAGAAGAATTCGAAACACTGGTGCTCAAATAAGAACGCAATCCCCTTTAATAAGACATGTAAATGATGATCCTGATATTTGGGCAACAATGTGGAAAGACCAGGTGAAGCTGGGATGTATTCCATATTACTTCTTTGTTGAAAGAAATACCGGTGCAAAAGAATACTTTGAAATACCTCTTATAAGAGCTTTTCAAATATTCAGTGAAGCTTTTAAACAAGTTTCAGGAGTAGGAAGGACTGTAAGAGGACCATCGATGTCTGCATTACCCGGGAAGGTTGCTATTGAAGGGATTTCGGAGGTTAATGGTCAAAAAGTTTTTGTACTTAATATGCTGCAGGGAAGAAATCCAGATTGGTGCAAAAGACCTTTCTTTGCTAAATATAATCCGAAAGCTACATGGCTTAGCGATTTACATCCGGCCTTTGGAGAAGAAAAATTCTTCTACCAGGATGAACTTAATGAATTGATAAGATGCGGTTATGGACAAATGTATTTTCAAAAAGAAGAAGAAGATTCTTTAGTTGATTTTGATTTGATGGCTTAATTTATAGAGTGCAGCACAGAATATTAATCTGTGCTGCATCATTTTTCAAATAGTTCTAAGCTTAAACTGCCTTCCAATTCCAGTAGCTTTTCTTTCAATGAAAGACCTAAAGAATAACCACCAAGCTTTCCGTTTGTATTAATTACCCTGTGACACGGAATAATTATCGGGACAGGATTTTGACTATTCGCTTTTCCCACTGCCCGAACGTAAGTTGGACCTCCGACTTTTTCGGCAATCTTTTTATAGCCTACTGTTTTACCATAAGGTATTTTTTGAAGCTCTTTCCAGACTTTCTTTTGAAAATCCGTACCGGTTATATCGAAAGGTACTTTAAATTCTTTTCTAATACCGGCGAAATATTCCTGGAGCTGGGGAAATATATTATATAAATAAGGATCATCGGGGTGAAGCTTAATTGCATCGAAAGACTTAAGTGACGCATCTTTTTTGTTTATAAATATATGCCTGGTCCCCTGGTGTGAAGTAAATATTTTGAAATGTAAACCTTCAATCTCTGAACATGCAAAATATAGCTGTTCTTTGTTTTTCATCTTTTTACTTCAAGTTTCAATTGGCAATTTATGAAAAGAATTGGAAAATAGGAATAAAAATTTCTTATTAATATTTCAAAATTCTATAATAAAAAATGCCGGATTATTTCCGGCATTATAAAATTTTTTTTATAGAGTTTTATGCAGCTTCTACTTCGAGGTAGGGATTAATGTCACGCTTTAATAATCCTTCTATTGCTGTTAAGGTACCTGATATTGATGAAGGGCAGCTTCCGCATGCACCCTGGTACCTAATTTTAACGGTGTAGCCATCAACACCCAAAACCTGTAAACCGCCACCATCGCCTGCTAGGTAAGGCCGTACCCTTTGATCTAAAATAACATTAATCTTTTTTATCAGCTCACTTTCATTTTCACTTAAAGGTACAACTTCTTTTTCGGTAGGTATTAAATTCTTGTTGAATGTTTTTAGAAAATTTATAAATGGTCTTTGTATTTGTCCCCAGTTAGCATCTTTTGATTTTTCAATAGTAACAAACTTATCCATATAAAAAACCGAAACAACACCCTCAATTTCAAAAATTCCTTTTGCAAATGGGTCTTGTTCGGTTTCTTCTTTTACAGAATATTGTCTTGTCTCAAAGTTTAATAGTTTTTCATTCAAAATAAATTTTAGCGCATGCGGATTTGGGGTCAAATCAACATCTTCAACCATTAACATTTTGCTCTCCAATTCTTTATTTTAAAGTTTGAAAATAAGGTATAATTTTTATTGCTTCAAGTCAAATAATAATTTTACATGTGCCAGTCGCCTTTGGGGAGACTGGTACATAATCTGTGTGAGTTGTAGTGAACGCAAAATTTGCGTTCACTACATAGGAACGAAATGGAATAAAGTATATATGGAAAAAGAAAATATTTTAATTGTTTTTACCGGCGGAACATTTTCAATGAAAATTGATAAAAAAACAGGCGGAGCTGTTCCAAGTTATTCCGGTGAAGAGCTTATGGAAAAAATTCCCGAAGCAAAAAAATATGCTAAAATATCGTGTTATGATTTTGGTAAATACCCGGGTCCGCACATAACGCCTGAACTAATGTTCTCATTATCTCAAAAAATTCAAGAATTAATTTTAAAAAATAATTATTCAGGTGTAATTGTAACACATGGAACAGATACTCTAGAAGAAACAGCTTATCTTTTAGATTTGACTATTCAAACTGAAATTCCTATAGTGGTTATAGGTTCAATGAAAAATAGTTCGGAACCCGATTGGGATGGACCAAGAAATTTAATTGATGCAATCCATATTTGTAAAAATGAAAATTGCCGAAATCTTGGTGTTCTTGTTTGCCTTGATAGAGAAGTAAATGCAGCTAGTGAAGTAACAAAAATTTATACTGAAGAGATAGACAGCTTTCACAGCTTGGATTTTGGTGCATTAGGTTTTATTCAAAACGGAAGAGTAATTTTAAACCGTCTTCCGAGAAAGCTTGAGACTATCAAAACAAATAAAATTATATCCAATGTTGATATGCTTACAGTTTATGCCGGGATGAACGAGAAATTTTTTAAATATTCTGCTGACAGCGGAACTAACGGAATTGTAGTTGAAGCGCTTGGAGTTGGAAATGTTCCCCCTGAAGCTTTTAAGGGGATTAAATATGCAATTGATAAAGGAATACCTGTTGTCCTTGTTTCAAGATGTCCTGCCGGCGAAACTCTAGATATTTATAGTTACCCGGGTGCCGGTAAGCATCTTCATAATCTCGGGGTTATTTTTGCTGAATATTTAAACGGGCAGAAAGCAAGAATAAAGTTAATGTTATCACTAAGCATTACGGGAGATCAAAAAAAATTAAAAAAAATTTTTGAAAATTAAATTTTAATAATGAAATCGGACAAAAAATTTTTTTGTGAAAATTTGTAAACTAAAAATTTGACTGTATTTTAGATCATATTATATTATTCTATATTAAGATTTTAAGGTATATTAAGCTACTATGAAAGATTCAGATGTTCTTAAAAAATTAAAAATTGTAGTTTTCGATTTAGATGGAACTTTGTTGGCTGATGATGGAACCATTGGAGAAAGAACGAAAGAATTAATTAAGGGATTAAAAAAATACAACGTTCGTTTCACTTTTGCTTCCGGAAGATTACACTCGGCAATAACGTGTATTGCAGAGAATATTGGTATTGAAACGCCTTTAGTATCTTTAGACGGTTCTTTAATTAAAAGTTATCCTAACGGAAACACTTTATTCGAGTATTTTGTTAAAAAAAAATATGTTAAGAAGGCTGTAAATTTTGCAAAACAGTATACGTTAAATGTTGCGCTTTGTCATGCAGATGCAATTTACTATACTGAAGATAATTATATAATCACGAAATTAATGGAAAAGTTCGGTGCAAAATATGAGCAGGTAAATTCTTATGATAATTATTATGATAAAACACTTGAAATTTCTATTGCCGGTGATAACCGGATTTCTATGAAGTATGTTTGGGAAAGGATGTCTTTCCCATATTCATTCGGGCTTAAAGCTTCTTATTTTAAATCTCAGCATCATGATAATATTTACTATATTGAAATAAGAAGAAAAAAAATTTCAAAGGGGAAAGGAATGCTGAAGCTTTTAAAATATTTGAAAATAAAACCTGAAGAAGCGGCAGTAGTCGGAGATTGGTATAATGATATAAGTTTATTTAAAACGAACGCTTATAAAGTAGCCTTGGATAATGCAGTTCCTGAGATAAAAAGAATGGCAAACTTAATAACCGAAAAAAGCAATAATGAAGATGGCACGGCAGAATTTCTTGAGAAGTTATTAAAATCGAAAATGAGTTAAATAATGCCTGAATCTGATGAAAATAAACTGTTAAGCAGCAATAAGATAAAGATTCTAATAGCTTTAGTAACAATTCTATTAATTGTTTTTATGTTTCCTAAAGGAGAGTCTATTGAATCTGAAGTTTCAGTAGGATCAATCTGGATAAATGATGATCTAATTGCACCTTTTAGTTTCCCGGTTTATAAGGATCCGGAGGTTTACAAAGCTGAATTAAAAACTGCTGAAGAGAGTGTTTACCCGGTTTTTAAAAAAGATGAAGATAATGTAAAAAGTATTTTCGATTCTGTAAGAAGCTACAACAAATATCTCCTGAAAATGGTTGATAGCAGTTTAAAAACCAATGAAGGCCAAAATATAAACCCGACTTTTTTAACTTCCGCTTCTTTTAATACTTTTGAAAATCTACGCAGGCAGGAAAGGAATATGCTTGCCAAACAAAATCAGAGTATTAAGAAATTGTTTTCTATTGTTGAAAATATAATAAGCGATGTTTATAAAATCGGAATTTTAGATAAAAGTCAAAACCAGATTTCAAAAGACAGCATAGCAATAAGAGTCGGGAATATTGATAGGATTGAACCCTCGGATAAGTTTTTAGACATAGTTAATGCTAAAAAAGAAGTAATGGAAGAAATAAAAAATTGGAAATTTTCTTCGGATATTGAGAATGCAGTGATTGAATATGCAGATCATTTTATTGAACCAAATATTATTTATTCAGCGAATCTAACCAACGAAGAAATTGAGCAGGCAAAAAAAAATGTATCTAAGTATTCAGGCATAGTTACTGAAAATGAAAGAATTATCGGCAAACACGACCGCATTACAAAAGAAGCTAAACTAAAAATTGATTCTTACAAACAGGCTAAAGGAGAAAAAATTGGAAATGAAGGATATTTCCTTCAATTTCTCGGAAAATTTTTACATATAGCATTCTTAATTTCACTATTTTCAATTTACTTATTCCTATTTAGAAAAAAGATATATTATAACAATCAAAAAATAATTCTTATTTCCATTATTTTTGTTTTTATTTCATTTGTTACATATCTAATTAATCAAATTTCTGCTTCCACACCGGTTCAGCTTTTAATAGTCTTGCCTGCAGCTTCAATGCTTTTAACAATTATCTTTGATTCAAGGATAGGTTTTTATTCAACAATAATTATGGCACTTATTGCGGGAGCTTTAAGAGGAAACGAGTATGCTTTTTCTGCCATGAATATTTTTGCCGGCGGGTTAGCCGTTTATACTGTAAGAGATATTAAAAACCGTTCGCAAATATTCAGATCTTTTTCATTTATTTTATTAGGATATACGATCTCGGTTCTCGCATTTGGTTTTGAACGTTTTGCATCTGTAGAAAACTTGCTTGTTGAATTTGCTTTTGCAGGTTCGAATTCTCTTATCAGCCCGGTTTTAACTTACGGTTTATTAATTTTCTTTGAAAGGTTTTTCAACATAACTACAGATCTTACTCTATTGGAATTATCGAATTTCGACAGGCCTCTTTTAAGGGACCTTGCAAGAATAGCTCCCGGAACATTTAACCATTCAATGACTATGGGTACTCTTGCCGAAGCTGCTGCAGAAAGAATAGGTGCTAATCCATTACTGGCTAGAGTTGGTGCATATTATCATGATATAGGAAAAACAATAACACCAAAGAACTTCGTGGAAAACCAGCTTAATAACCAGAATATTCATGAAAATCTTACACCGGAAGAAAGTGTAGAACTAATAAGCAGACATGTTAAAGAAGGCATTGAACTTGCGAAAGAAAACAACCTTCCGCAGGAAATAATAGATTTTATCCCGATGCACCACGGAACAAATACTATGTCTTTCTTTTATGAAAAAGCTAAAGAACGATACGGCGAAGAAAAAGTAGATATTAAAAAATATCAATATCCCGGTCCTAAACCTAAGTCAAAAGAAACAGCTATAATTATGCTTGCCGATGGCTGTGAATCCGCCGTCCGTGCAATTGAAGATCCCGATCCGGTTAAAGTTGAAAATCTAGTCGATAAAATTATTAAAACAAGAATAGGTGACGGACAGTTAGATGAATCTCCTTTAACCTTTAGTGATATAAATAAAATTAAGGAAGCTTTTTTAAGTATTTTAATCGGGCAGCATCATAGGAGAATCAGGTACCCTAAACAGGACGAAATGGAAAAAGGGATCGACGAAGAAATTGAAAAGAAATGAAAATTTTCTTGAAAGAATATTTAACTATTTTAAAGCTTGAAAAGAATCTTTCCGAAAATACAACCGCTTCATATAAAAATGATCTTTCTTCTTTTATTAAGTTTCTTGATGAATATAACATAACCGACCCTTCGGAAATTAAAACAGAGCACATTAATAATTTTTTTAATTCACTCAAAGATGTAGGACTGGCAAGCTCATCCGCTGCAAGATATTTTTCCTCTTTAAAGGGATTCTTCAATTATCTTTATATGAATAAATATATTGCTCAAAACCCGATAGAGAAAATATCTGCTCCGAAATTATCAAAAAATTTGCCTTCGGTTTTATCAATAAATGAAATAGATGAAATGTTATCGAAGCCGGATATAAATGATAAATTAGGTCTAAGAGACAAAGCATTATTGGAAGTCTTTTATGCGTGCGGTTTAAGAGTTTCCGAATTAATAAATCTTAAATTATCTTCCTTATACTTTGATGAAGAAATAATTCGTGTTTTCGGAAAAGGCTCGAAAGAGAGATTGGTTCCGATAGGCTGCAGTGCAATCGAATGGACGAAAAATTATATTAAAACCGGCAGGCCATTGTTAATTAAAGGTATTAAAAGTGAAAATTATCTTTTTTTAAATATTAGAGGATCAAAGTTATCACGTATGGGTATTTGGAAAATAGTTGATAAATATGCAAAAGAAGCCGGTATAACAAAGGAAGTTCACCCTCACACTTTTCGTCATTCTTTTGCAACTCATTTGCTTGAAGGTGGTGCTGACTTAAGAGCTGTACAGGAAATGCTCGGGCATGCGGATATTTCCACTACACAAATTTATACACATATTGATAGGGAATATATTAAACAAGAACATAAACAATTTCATCCGAGAGGTTAATTTTGCCCGATATCCAGGTAAGTCAAAAACTAATATCTTTTTTTCTTTTTCTACCGCTGTTTTTTATTTCAATTACCATTCATGAATTTGCACATGCATTTTCAGCATCAAAGCTTGGTGATGATACTGCAAAAAAGCTTGGACGTCTTACTCTCAACCCTATTAAACATGCA
>Ga0315555_1001142_pt1 | contig 19148 bp, 17 predicted proteins | sample SalMarSW160380MG_FD_202113 | JGI IMG/M metagenome (GOLD analysis project Ga0315555, IMG submission 202113) | Salt marsh sediment microbial communities from the Plum Island Ecosystem LTER, Massachusetts, United States - Salt Marsh Sediment SW1603-80 ... | reverse complement strand
TCGTTCCATGACTTCCCCTTTCCATGGGGACCATTCCCCTGGAAGGGTAATCGTATAAACGACTTACATTACTTTAATAATATTAGACAGTACAGCTAAAGTGAACTAAAGTTATAATTCGTAATTTTAGGCACTTTAGTCACTCCAAATTTTAGGCACTATAAACTTTCGGCACTTTGAACTATCCTATTGCCCTTTTAATTCTTGTTCTTATCCCTGCCGGCTTAGCTCCCATCGGAACCATCACATTGACCGCCTGGGGTATAACATTTATTTGTACCGGCAAAGCCGGACCTGGATCGCCGTCGATTTCAGTCTTTATACGAGCACTATTAGAGCTTATAGAGATGCTTTCGCCCTGGCGATAAATAACATCACTGCTATAGGCGTGCTGCTTTAAGGCTGTCGCAAGCGAATGCTTTACCAAATGTAATCGAGAAGCGCATTTGTAAATACATACATCCAACAGGCCATCGCCGAAATCAGCGTAATGCAGAATTTGCAGGCCCACGGCATATCTTGAAATATTTCCGACAAAAACTAATCCTGGACCGTCAAAAACTTCTTCATCGTCAATTCCCACCTTTATTGCGTCGAATTTATAATTCCAGAACGTTCTCCAAATCGGCTGGAAATAATCAAAGTAATTAATGTGTCCCTTTCGCTGGTCGCTGACACGCTCAACCACCTGGCCGTCAAATCCGAAACCTGCTATGGAAGTAAAACACTTACCGTTTACACTGCCCAGGTCCAGAGGCCGAACGAAACCAGCTTCAAATGTTTTGATTATGGTTTTTAATTTTTCATCAAAACCCAGCTCATTAGCAAGCAAGTTTTCCGTTCCGCACGGCACCACTAACAATATTTTGGTACTACCTTCCAGGCCGTGTGCAACCTCTCTAACAGTGCCGTCTCCGCCGACAACAACGGCCATCGCGCAGTCATAATCAACCGCTGCATCAGTGGCCAAGTCGCAGGCATGCTTCAGGCAGGTAGTCAAGCTCACCCTGACATCAAAGCCTTTTTCAACAAGATATTGTTGAAATTGGCGTCCGGTCAATTTGCTGCTGCTTGCACCGGCCTTGGGATTCACAATATAAGCGATATAACCATCCTCGGGTTTCATTTCGTCTCTCGTCCCTCGTTGGTGCGGAGTTTTTGCTCCATCAAACCTGCATAGCTTTCCGGGATGTGCTGCAGGTTCGCCAGGGCCAATCCCTTTTGTACATCGCTGATTTTTTCGTCGTCCGGCCCTTCTATTTCCACAAATTCACCTAACAACGGCACCTCATCCAATGCCACAAGACAGTCACGATATCGCCAGGTTCCACGTTTTTTTTCTACAACCAATACCCTGTTATATCCCAGAGCAATAAGCATCTTCTCAGTCGAATCTGGGTCCTTGATTTCTATGTCGATTTCCTGTCTCTTTTTGAACTGATCTTTTTCCCTGGCACCTTTATAAGTCAAAAAAAACTTGTTACTGTCACCAACCACCTCCCGGCGCAGCCGAAGACACCTATCGGTTTTAGTCAACGCCCTGTCCCCGTCATCGAAATAGTAATCTTTCTGTAACTGCTCTGCTAAAAATTCAGCACCAAGACCATCCAACCTCTCTACTATTTCCTGTAGCGAATCAACCTTCAGCTTTGCTTCGATTTCGATATTCATCGTTTAATTACGTAATTCAAGCCAGCCCGGTTTATAGCCCGGCCTTTATCGTGTCCAGCCGTTTTTGCGCTTCCCCCTCTATATCTTCGGTATTAAAAAACTTGCTCAGTTCTTCGCAGGGATACTTATCACAATATGCACAATTCTCAAGACCCTTTTCACTCGCGCATTTCCTTATCCGGCACTTCTGACAGTTGAAATACAATCTTCCGCTTTGTGCCTTGCACCCGTCGCAGTCGTTAATGTCCTCTACCCGGAGTTCTTCGCCGAGGTATTTCTTGATAGCGATGGTAATCTGCTCCTTCATTTGCCTTTGTTTCTCAGTGTTTTTCTCTCTCGTTGCCAGGTAAATGGGGCACTTGACACAATTTAATCCACAATAAGCAATCATTTCCGATGCCATCTTTTCATCTGCTCCTTTTCTGGACTGATTATTACAGCTGGTAAGCACAACACCTCCAAGCACCAGTCCTGCTGCCATACCTGCGCCTCGCATAAGAAAGCATCTTCTGCTGCATCCACCGTTCATGGCAATTACTCCTTCTAAACGACAATATTCACTAACCGTGACTTGATAACGATAACTTTCTTTGGACTTTTACCATTTATAGCAGCCACTACCTTCTCGCTGGCAAGTGCTTTTTGCTTGATATGCTCTTCGTCTGCGTCAGCAGCAATAACTATCCTGTCTTTTATTTTACCATTAACCTGAATAGCTAACTCAATTTCTTTTTCTTTGATAAGCTCTTTGTCATATTCAGGCCACGACTCATAAGACAAACTATCCTGATGTCCTAATCTTTGCCAAAGCTCTTCAGAAATATGCGGTGCAAATGGAGCGAGAATAAGAACGAATTTTTCAACCACCGATTTGGGCCTGTCATCCTGTTTGCTCAAGTGATTTACAAAAATCATCATCGCGCTAATTGCTGTATTAAAATTAAATGTCTCGATATCATCACTGACTTTTTTGATAGTTTGATTCAATAGTCTTAGCGTCGCTTCATCTGCTTGCGATTCTTTTACTGCTTCGACAAGCTCGCCTGTTTCTTCATTAACAATCGTCCGCCATGTTTTCTGCAGGAACCGATATACACCCTGCACGCCCTGCGTACTCCAGGGTTTCATCACCTCCAAAGGCCCCATGAACATCTCATAAAGCCGCATTGAATCGGCTCCGAAATCAGAGACCACCTTATCAGGATTGACCACATTACCGCGGGACTTGCTCATCTTCTGGCCATCCTCGCCTAATATCATCCCCTGATTAACGAGCTTGGCAAACGGCTCTTTCGTGCTTGTCTTGCCGAGGTCATAGAGAAACTTATGCCAGAATCGCGAATATAAAAGGTGCAGCACCGCGTGCTCAGCTCCGCCGATATACAAATCCACAGGCATCCAGTATTCCTCTTTTTTCGAGTCCCAGCCCTGCTGAGTATTTTTGGGGTCGATATATCGCAGATAGTACCAGCAACTGCCGGCCCACTGCGGCATAGTATTTGTTTCGCGCCTGGCTTTTGAGCCATCGGGCAATGTCACGCCCACCCAATCATTGATATTGGCTAACGGCGATTCTCCTGTTCCCGGCGGCTTATAATTTTCAACCTTTGGAAGCTCTAAAGGTAAATCTTCTTCGCAAAGCCCTGTCACGCGACCATCTTCGGTATGCAAAATCGGGAACGGCTCACCCCAGTAACGCTGCCGGCTGAAGAGCCAGTCTCGCAGCTTATAATTTACAGCCTTTCTGCCTAAGCCTTTTTGCTCAAGCCAATTCGTGATTCGCTCTTTGAACTCTGCCGTCTGCAAACCGTCAAACTGCCCGCTATTGATTGCCTTACCATCCCCTGCAAAACACAACTTGCCCTGCTTGACAAGCTCCGCTTGCTCCTTGTCCGGCGGCTCAACAACAGGGATAATAGGAAGGCCGAATTTATTCGCAAACTCGAAGTCACGCTCGTCATGGGCCGGCACAGCCATAATCGCACCGGTACCGTAACTAATCAAAACGTAGTCACTTACCCAGATTGGAATCTTTTCACCATTGACTGGATTTATTGCAGAAGCACCTATGGGTTCACCTGTTTTCTCTTTGGCCAAGTCAGTCCTATCCAGATCGCTTTTGCGTGCAGCTTCTTCGCGGTATTTTTGAACAGCTTCTTTTCTATCCTCACTTGTGATCCTGTCTACAAGCGGGTGTTCAGGCGCCATTACCATATAAGTTGCACCAAACAATGTATCGGGTCGTGTCGTGAAAACTCGAATGTTTTCATCGAAACCATCGACTTTGAAATCGACATCAGCACCGATGCTTTTACCGATCCAGTCTTGCTGCAGTTTTTTTATCGACTCCGGCCAATCGACCTCCTTCAAATCTTCGAGCAGTCTCTCAGCGTATTTCGTTATTCGCAGCATCCATTGTCGCATCGGCTTTCTTATTACAGGATGGCCGCCGCGTTCGCTAAGCCCGCCAACAACTTCCTCATTTGCGAGAACTGTCCCCAGCGCGGGACACCAATTGACAGCCACCTCAGCTTCATAAGCAAGTCGATGGTCGTCTATGTACTTTTGCTTTTCGGCTTCGCTTAAATCGTCAGGAACCGGCAATTGTTCTATTGGTTTGGCTTTTTGCTCAGCTTCATCGAAGTAACTGTTGAAGAATTTCAGAAATATCCATTGCGTCCACTTGTAGTAATCTGGGTCGGTGGTATTGACCTCCCGGTCCCAATCGTAGCTAAAACCCAGTGATATGATTTGCTGGCGCATTCTGTCGATGTTCTTCTGGGTAGTTTCCGCAGGATGTGTGCCGGTCTCAATGGCATATTGTTCCGCTGGCAACCCAAACGCATCCCAGCCCATAGGATGCAGCACATTAAAACCGTTCATCCGTTTATACCGGGTTACTATATCACTTGCCGTATAGCCTTCCGGATGGCCAACGTGCAGACCGGCGGCGCTGGGATAGGGAAACATATCCAGCACATAATATTTCGGCTTGGACCGGTCGCAGTCCTTTGCTCTGAAAGTTTTATGCTCCTGCCAAAACTTTTGCCATCTCTTCTCAATCTCGCCAAAGTTATAAAGACCTTTCTGAGAACACATCTACACTTCACACTCCTTAAATTGGTAATATCAACTATGCCGACGGCAGTTTGAACCACCGGCAAAACGCGGAGTATTCACCGCCAACCATCAATTGTTAAAACACAATAAAACAAATATGTGGGAAAATCCACTAAAATCCATTGTGCATTCACGATAGAAAACTTTGGTTTTTTAAGGGAGAAAAAACGTAGGCTATTGATGTGGGGACTTGCTTGGCTTGAAGATTTATCCGCCTGAGGTAGACCACATTCCATCGGGGCGTACTTTGAGGACACCGGTATCTCGGTAAAAATTTAGAGTGGCGATAGTATAATTGACCAACGCCTTTATGGCTTCATTTTGCGCTTCAAATAAGCTATCCTGCGCATCCAGAACCCGGCGGCTGCTGGCGCGTCCATATTGCATCAGCAAGGAAGTCTTTCTATAGCGTTCGGTAGCTACCGAAGCAGCTTCTGACTGAAGTTTGATACGCTCCACTGCTTCTGCAAAATCCCGGTATGCCTGACGAACTTCGAGCTTAATTGTATCTGCAGCTAAATCGTATTCCCGCTGTCGCTGGTTCAGCGTAATAAGAGCTTTTCGATAAATATTCTGTTCAGCCACACGGTCCAATCGCCAATTAAGTTCGAGATCTAAATTATAGTCCTCGGCAGACTGCATGGTTTGTCGGCTGCCCTGCTTCGGAGAAGCAACGTTGGTCATTCCTGTAACGCTCAAGTCAGCTCGAAGGGCATCTGCTGCTACATAGACCTTACGCTGCGCATCGAGAACCACATCGGCGCTGTTAGCAAGGTCAAGACGTCTAAACAATGCCGTCTCTACAGCATTACCTTCATCAAAATCCAGGTTGCGGATATCTTTGGTTTTTAGCTCCTGGAGCACACCTTCATCCAGCCTAAACTCCGCCGTGGTTGGCACGCCAAGTGTTATCTTGAATAAATCCAACAGCAGCTCATATTCTTTCCTGGATTGAATATATATATCTCTGGTCTTCAACATCTCCTGTCGTACTCTATCAAGCTCAAATTTGGGCAAACGCCCGACATTAACTAATTTCTCAACGTGATTTTTTAATCCGGCAAGAGTATTGTAGTTCGCTTCTGCGTTGTTAGCCAGCTCGTACAGTTCCAGCACCTGGTAGTATTGTGTGACGACAGAAACCACAAACATCCTGCGAAAACGATTGAAAGAGCGTATCTGGTAAAGTGTGTCACGCTCCGCCTGCGTGAGATTTTCCAATACTACTTTCTGGTCTCTGCCGCGAAATAAAGGTTGAACCACAGATGCAGTCAAAATAGAGGTCACCCCCCCTTCCATATTACCGGTTAGCACTTCAAGCCAGGCAGTCGAAATTTTAGCACTTATTTGTGTACCTGTTGCCAGCAGCCTGTTAAAACCCCAATTTGACTCGACTCCCAAGACCTCATCATTCCAGTCGGCATCGTATCCGCCGCTCGGTCCACCGAAATACTGTGTTTCAAACTGATGACGGGCCAATCTGAAATCTAATGCTGTTGTGTACAAAGTTTCCTTCTGCAATTGATAATCACGATTGTGTGCTGTTGCCATAGCTGCCGCTTGTGAAAGGCTCAACACACTACCGGCAGGTATAGTCTTAGATATTTGAATATCATCAGGCGATGAAGGCACATCGCTGATTCTATAGTTAGCTTTGGTGCCGAATTCTTCCTTCCATTTCTGGTCAATGATACCATAGACTTGCTCATCCGCCTCGACTTTATAATTATGCTTGGCACAGCCTGATAAACAAAAGAGGACAGAAAACAGAAGACGGAAAACAGAAGACGGAAGACGGAAAGAAGAGATTCTGCCCTCTGTCCTCTGTCCTCTGTCCTCTGTATTCTGTCTTCTATTTACAGTGTTCGTATTCCGATCCTCTCACCGACAATCAACTGCATTTGAGGAGGTGCTTTAATCACGAATGGCCGACCCCACTCCGGGACGTTTGGATTTCGCCATAATTGTTGGGGTATTTGCTCCATGGTCGGCCCAACACGTAGTACCTGGGACTGCACCACCTGTGCTTTGCTCCGGTCTTGGGGGAGCTCTATCAGCTCCACAGCCATTCCCTCATGAATTAGATTGAGCTGGTTCCCTCTTGCATAAGCAATAATCTGTGTAGGCTTGCGCTCCGCTATGGTTAGTATGGGGTCGCCGGCTAAAACAACCTCACCCGGCCTGCCCAAAATCCCCTCACCCTGTCGCCGCAAAGCAATGTTGTTGGCGTTTGCCTGAATCTGGATGACAATACCATTGGCTGGTGCCTTAACCACCAATGAATTTCGCTGTACTAATGATTGCTCCAGCAGCTTTTCCTGCACTTTTGCTTCTTTGCGTATCACCTCCAGGGTACTATCTACCGATGGGTGCTGCAATTGCCGCTGGGCAAACTCGTCACGCCTGTGCTGGGCCTGCTCCAAGTTAATATTGGCCTGCTCCAACGAATGCTCATTCTCTTCTATTTTCTTTGCCAGGCTGTTGTATTGGGCCTTTACTCTATCCAATTCATAAGGAACAACAGCATCCTGTTCGACAAGCTCCTGGAGTATCTTGCCCTCCATAGCTAAATCTTCCAGGTTGATCCGGTCAGATGCGATCAGGACTCTTAATTCCAGTATGCGGAGCCTTGCGTTTTCCACATCCACAAAAAACCGCCTCTGATCCCCGATATGTGTTGTTTCCTGATTTGCAGCCTCGGCAATCAATTGCTCTTGTGTGGGAACCAATTGGGCCAACAGGTGTTCTATTTCAGCGGAAATGGTAGCAATTTGAGCCTTTATGAGCTCGTCATCGAGGGTAGCCAGCGTCTGTCCCTTGGTAACTTCATCAAACAAATCGACGCAGACAATTTTCAACTGGCCGTCACATGGAGCAGAGACCTCATGAACTCTACCTTGAACTATACCTAAGACTTCAAAACGTTGTGCACGTTTATAAAATAGGCCAACTACACATGCTAACACCGTCAGCCATACTAAGACAGGCAGTATATGGTGCAGACCAAAAAGAGTAAATTTATAACCTGTATAGGTTTTTTTTTTCATATTTTAGCTAAACCTCAAGGAGCTGCTCCTGCATCGTCAAGCTAACATTTTCGATACCATCAATCTTTACCAGCTCAGCTACCATCTGCTCGTTTTTTGACGCATTTCGTATCATTAACTGGTAGGCGTACTCAGCCGGGCTGCCAAAGCCGGCATCCTGCACAGATATAAGAGTGAAATTGCCGCAGAAACGCCTAAGAATGGCAGGAATCGGATGTTCGGGTCCGATATGGCCTCTATAGCTAAATCGTAAAAAGCCGTTATGAGGACGGTGTGTGCCAAAACCCGTCAGATACAAGTACACCGCTATCGTGCTCAGAACAATAGTGCCAACAATAGCAGTGGCATATCGCTGGGAGCCGGTCGCCATACCCACAACCAGCGAACAGAAAATGAAGGCTATGTCACGAGTATCCTTGATAATGTTACGAAAACGAATGATTGCTAAAGCACCCATCAGCCCCACAGCGGTGATAATATTATTACCAATGACGGACATAACCATTGCTACCACCACGGTAATCAGAATAAGCGACTGCACAAAGGACCTTGAATATGAAAGACTGCTATGCGTAGCATAATAAACCCAGGCCAGAACCTGACCCAAAATAAAAGCCAGCAGCAGTGACAAAAGCACACTTTGAGGTGAAAAAGTTCCGCTGGCGAATGAAGTTTCCTCCAATGTCTGCCAAATTCTATCCATAATCACTCTCCCCAAATCTACGTATACATAGTCCCAGAGAGCAAGCATCCTGTATGGACGTGGCGTATTTTGACATTGACTGCTGCTGTAAGCTTAAGCATTCGACCATCCGGCTCAACCAGGCTGGATAACGATCGGTGAACTTTATCTCCAAAATTACCGAGCCTAATAAATGATACTGCCAGCTCCGGCCGTTAAGTGTTACTCTCGGCTTGGTGGTGACATTATAGGCAAGCTTTCGATCAAAGGTTACCCTCACTCTGTTCTCCGAATCGTCTTCATACGCCTGACGCATATAGCGAATTAAGATCACGGGTTTGGCTTTAATATTGTTCACATACAATTGAAATTGCCTCAGTGCCACATGGTCCGTCGCATAGTGATGATGAAGAGGCATGGACAATCCTGTAAACAACGCCGCGATGTCTTTATCCAACACGCGGGATCTGCTTTTGATGATAACATTGTTTACCCGGCGTTTGATCTCAAAAAACCGAGGATAATCCAGCTCATCGGTATAGCTGCGGATTCGCAGTTTGTAGCGATTTTTTTGGCCTGTCAGGCTTTCCCGGCAGAGGTGCAAATCATCTGAGTCCAAATAGAGACTAACAATAGGATAGACACTATTTCGTTGTAATTTGCAGTAACGGTCCAGTTGCACGTATGGCTTAATAAATTGCTTAATAGCCTCAGCTTTCGACTCGCAGATGATATATTTCATCTCGTAGCGGCGGGAGATAACCCCATCAACCCAGCTATCTGTGTGTTTTTCAACACCGGCATTTTTATCAGGATTACGTGAATCTATTTGCATCGCAAGATTTTCAACCTACGATTATACAACCTCAAAATAGCATTTTTATGCAATTCCTTCGACCTCGCTCAGGACGAGAGCGTAAGGTAGTCTGTTGCCTGGAGGTCTGTGCTATCAATTTACGTTCAAGCAAAAGAGCCTGCCTCCTAATCTGAATACCCCTTATTTATAAAATAAGAAATACTAAATCCGTTTGTTTTCAGCACTTATGGTTTTCGAACTCCGTTTTGCAATACAAAATCCCTTCCTCAATAAGTAGAAACGATTTCTACGTGGTTATTTATTGCAGAACTTCTTATAAAATATCATAATCTTGTTTATTTTAACACATTTTGGCCAATTAAGTCAATACATTTTCACATGATCAGGACGCTTAAAAGGTACGAAAAAATAAGAAATAGCCTATACTTATGAAAGAAATTGACAAACAGCAACGATGTACTGTATTTTACCACATAAATCAACCCCGACTTTTTCGGGACTGCAAACAGTTATGATGCCAAATATCTTATTGGTAAATCCGCCAATTTATGATTTCACTGCGTACGATTTTTGGCTCAAACCTTACGGCCTGCTGAGCATCGCTGGATATTTACGCGGAAAAGCGAATTTTGTTCTCTTTGATTATCTTGATCGCCTTCATCCATTTGTGACGACACAGAAAGGTCTTGAATCCGACCGGTGGGGTCGCGGGCGATTCTACTGCGAAAGAATTCCAAATCCTGCCTGTTTGAAGTTAATTCCACGATATTATAGGAGGTTTGGTTTGCCTCGCAGCATATTCAAAGATTTTCTACAACAAAAAGGATCTTTCGATTTCGCTCTTATCCAAACCACCATGACTTATTGGTACGAAGGGATTAAAGAGGTTATTGAAGATATCCGTCAAGTTTGGCCATCATCTAAAATTATACTTGGTGGAAATTACGTAACATTCTGCAAAAAACACGCTGAAAACCTGGGAGCAGATCTTTTAGTGCCGGGTACAAACCTTGAGCCGCTTTGGAAGTACATAGGAATCGAGCCGGACCTGAAACAACCTGCATTATGGCAGGCTTACGAAAAACTAAACGTCGGCATTGTGAAACTTAGCGAAGGCTGTCCTTTCAAGTGCACTTACTGCTCGGTTCCGAAGGTTTACAGCAAATTCAAAGCACGGCCTTTGGAACGCTCTTTAGCAGAGCTGGAGTTATTAGTAAATTTCGGTGTGCAAAATATTGCTTTCTACGACGATGCCTTGCTGTTTGAAGCGGAAAAAGTCTTATCACCTTTCTTAAATGAGGTTATAAAGCGTAATATAAAGGTGAATCTCCATACGCCAAACGGCCTTCATGCACGTTTCATCACTAAAAGATTGGCTGAACTGATGGTACAGGCTGGGTTTAAAACCTTCTACCTTGGCTTCGAGAGCGCTTCAATACAGTGGCAGCAGAATACAGGGGCAAAAATCTTTTGCGATGAGCTGACGCAGGCGGTTGAGCACCTTATTTCCGCAGGCGCGGAACCTGCAAACATCACAGCTTACCAAATCCTCGGCCACCCTCATATTGATACCCAGCAGCTCGAAATTACGATGCGCTTTGCCAACAGCTTAGGCATCCGTGGAACGTTAGCTGATTTTTCACCGATTCCCGGAACGCCGGACGGCGAATATTGCCGAAAATGGGTGGATATGCATGAGCCTCTTATGCACAGCAAAACTGCCTTTCCGATTATTATGCTCGGCTTCGATGAATCAAATCGCCTAAAAGACCTGCAGCGAAAACTCAACAGAATGCTAAGTAACCAAAAAGTACACTAAATTTTGTGAAACGATAAACGAAAAAAGAATCAGAATACTTAAAGAAAATCAAGTCAAATCATTCCTGAAGCACACCCGGTTTTACGCTCGATTAGAAGATGATAATTTGTATGATGGAAAAAATAAATAGTGGGGGGTTTTTTGGCGCCCCTTTCGAACGCGAAAATGTGTCTATAAAAGGGAAGGCTGATCCGGGAAAATCATGTGCAGCACATCAGAGAAAGAAGGTTTAGAAAGGGTACTCGCAAAACGGCAGCTTGCTCAGAAGCCGGATATAGCAATAGTCGAGGCAGCTATCCGCGGGGATACGGATAGCTTTACCGAGCTATGCAGGCGCCACTATCCGGCGATGGTCGCAATCGCGCACTCGGCGCTCGGCGACAGGCATTTGGCTGAAGACGCAGCACAACAGGCCTTTGCAAAGGCCGCTGAGAAATTGCCGCAATTGAAGAAAAAAAGCCAGTTTGCCGGATGGCTTGCAACTATCTGCAGAAATGTTGCACGAGATATAGCTCGGAGCACAAAGCTGCTCCACAGCAATGACATTGCTACTAAAACAGCAGCAACAGAACCGCACAACGATGGTGCGGGCGAGGCTGTCAAAGAGGCACTGGGTAAACTTTCAGCCTCAGCCAGGGAAGTGATTTTCCTGCGATATTACGACGGCATGTCGTATGAACAGATATCCTCGGTGCTCGGCATCTCGGAACAAGCGATAAACGGAAGACTGCGACGAGCAAAGAAAAAATTAGGCGGTTACTTACAGCGCAGAGGTTTTGGCAAGGTGTAATTATGAATAAAAAAGATGATAAATGGCTGGATGAGCTAATTTCCCGCACTATCAACACAACAAGACCACAGTTCGATTCCAAGAAATGGAAGCAGAAATATCAAAAAGAATTTCAAATGCTCGTAAGCCGTGCTGAGAAAACCTCGACTACCAAGGTTCGGCTGGCAGATATTTTGAAAAATCCAATCACGAAACTTGCAGCCGCAGCGTTAATAATTTTGACTATAGGTTTTCTTATGACTCACCTGGGCCCAGGTGAAAAAATCAATACTACCGATGTCACCACAGTTACAAAATCTCCGGCTGATATGCAGACGATTCTGTCACTAAATATTGCTTATCGCCGAGGAGGAATAGAAGCTGTCGATAGACAATGTAAGAAGGCTATAGAGATGCTGGGGCCGCGGCCGGCACAAATAACAATTAAACAAATACTGACAGAATTCAATGGTACATAAACAGGAAAGGGGAAATTATGAATACCGTTCACAGAATTAAATTAACACAGTGTATATGCGCTTTTCTGATATTACTGATGTCAGCTTCATTGGTTTGTGCGTATCCACCTGACAATGCGGCGGTTCTCTATTATCGAGCCTGTCTGATATATGATGCAAACGATAAAATGACAGACAAAGTGACTAACTTTGTGAAAGGTAATATCAGCATCGATAAAGAAATAAAAGACTATGTCCAAAAGAATGAGTTTGCGATAAAGTACTTCGTTGACGCCGGTGATGCACCAAACTGCGACTGGGGTCTGGACTATTCAGAGGGCATCGAACTGCAGATGCCTCGATTGGCCCCACTAAGAACCTTGTCGAGAATAGTGGTGGCGCAGGCAAAAATAGCTGCTGAGTCGGCAGATTACAAACAAGCACTTGATTTGTGCTTAAGCGTACACAAAGCCAGTCCTCATATCGCTGATAGCGGTGTGCTGGTGTCACATTTAGTAGGCATCTCACTTAATGTCATGGCTAATCAGTGCATCATGGATATTCTTCCACACATATCTGATAATCCAGATATGCTTATCTGGCTTAAGAATCGGGTTTATAATGTTTCAGAGAGATTCCCCTCGGTAAAGGCTTCGATAAACAGAGACCTTAGGATATGTGCACAGGACATACGCAAGGAAAAGGTCGATTGCATCCTTGAGATGGCAGGCGACATGATTCCAGAGAAACAAAGGCAGATAATCCGAAATGGAGATGAAGCATTCTTCAAGGCTAATAAGGAATATTTCCTGGAGTACCTTTCTGCCTGTCTTACGGCAGTGGACCTTCCATATCCACAGTCTTATGAGCAACTGGAAAAGTTAGCGAAAAAACCTGCGATCGATAGCAAAAAGAATCCTAACGCGATTATGGCGACATATCTTACCCCGGCTATTTCCAGGGTAGTGAGCACGGACATTAAAACCAGAACCCAATTCAATGCGGTTAAGACGGCGTTAAATCTGTACATCATTAGAGCCAAGATCGGCCAATTTCCAGATGCGCTGCCAGAGAATATGCCCAGAGATTTGTTCAGCGACAAGGATTTTAAGTACGAAAAAACCGACGATGGTTTTATTATTCGCTGTCAGGGCAAGGACTTGAGTAAAGACGAAATTTACGAGTACAAATTCAAGACCAAAAAGTAATCCTGATGTATCGGGACAGCCGAACCGGCCCCCCTGTCTCCGCCATAAGGCAAAAAGGGGGGCTTTTTTTATGCGCTTTTTATGCAAAATAATGGGAAAATTAAACTAAAATAGGTGGGTCATTCGTTATACCAGAGAGAAACGGCCGTTTAATTAATGTGGATACGTTAATTTGATAATCGAAGACAAGATACTTGTGTGGCGATTCAATCGCGGTAACAAAGATGCTTTTCGGCGTATCTACGAAAAGTATAAAGATGCCCTTTTGGGATTGGCTGTCACCATGCTAAGAGATAGAAGTCTTGCTGAGGACATTGTTCACGATGTGTTTGTGTCGTTTGCCGGAACTGTGGGGACTTTCCACCTCAGCGGAACCTTGAAAGGTTATTTATTGACCTGTGTCGGCAACCGTGTTCGTGACCGTAACCGCTTAAAGTCAGAAAGGGATATAGGGCTGAATTTTGTGGATACGATTAGTTCGAATCCTGATGGGCCGATGGAAGACGCTATCAGCCGAGAGGAATCAGGCCAGTTACAAGAATTACTTGCCCGCATTCCTTACGAGCAGAGCGAGGTCATAGTGCTGCATCTGCATCACAGGATGCGATTTGGCCAGATTGCCAAGGCCCTTGGTGTTTCTATCAATACAGTGCAAAGCCGGTATCGTTATGGTTTGGATAAACTGCGTTCTATTTTGAATAGTGTGGTGACCAAATGAGACCAGAAGAGGATATAGAAAAATTCGTAAGAGTTAGAAAGCCGCATGAGAAAACCAGCCAACAGATGGATAAGCATACTTTGCATGACTCATTTGCAGCTATGGAGCAAATTATCCAGGCGAAACAGACAAAGTATAAACCAAGTGCACCCAGGGTAATCATTCGAAATAGGATGATGAGACTTATCGCCGCTGCAGCGGTTATAGTCGTGGTAATCAGCCTGTTTATTTTTTACCAGGACTCGGATGAGCAGATTGATACTGCTATGGCCTCTATCTCCACAAAATCTCCGGCTGAACTACTGACAGTGGCGTCACTTAATATGGCCTATCGTCGCGGCGGAATAAAAGCTGTAGAGCAACAGTGTGAGGAGGCTGCTCAAAAGTTAGGTCCGCAGCCGGCTAAAATAACGATTAAAGAATTGCTTGCAAAATCTAATGGCACATAAAACAGAAAGGAAAACTATTATGAAATTCATTGGCAACAACAATTTGATAATGACTATTTGCGCTGCTCTGATATTTTTCTTATCAGCTCCATCGGTTTTTGCTCAGCCTCCGGATAATGCAGCCCTGCTTTATTATCAAGCATGCCTGCTATACGAGAAACCGGACGAAACAATGGACAAAATGCTCCATGATTTCCTGGCCAATAAGATTGGAGTTAACGAACTAATTGAGCAGCATATAAAAAAGAACCGCAAGGTAATCGATTTTATAGTAAAGGCAGCTAACATACCAAATTGTGATTGGGGGTATGACTACTCACAGGGATTCGAGCTGGTAATGCCAAATCTTGCACGGCTTAGGCGGATTACCTACTTGATTCAGACTGAGGCAAAGCTGTTAGCCGAAAAGGGTGATTATCAAACCGCCTTAGACCGCTGCTTAAGTATGCATAAAATGGCCATAAATGCCTCCGATAAAATAATTATAGGCTATTTAGTTGCTATCGCGATTAGCGGCCGTGCGAATGCGACTATCCAGGATATACTGAAAGATATGCCGGAAGATTCACAAGTGCTAAACCGGCTTAAAGAGCGGTTGACGAATATCGAAAACAAATTTCCCACGTTATGGAACTATATAAGTTTTGAGGCTGAGATGTATGTGGCAACTATGCAGAGAGACAAAGTTCGGGCGATTGTGGACACGGCTTTTGATGAAGATTTTTTCGATCCAAATACGGCTAAGCGTATTCTTGAAGCTGACGAGGAGTTTTTCAAGAGGAATAGGGATTGCTATACCCGCCATATCGCCGATATTCAAGCTGTGCTGGATACTTCTATGTCTTACCCGCAGGCCTATGAGAAACTTCAGGAATTGGAAGAAAAGCTGATAAAAGAAGCTAAAGAAAAAGATGCGCCGTTAGCTATTATGTTTGCACCCGCGTTCAACAGAATCTACAGCTTGTCAGTGAGAAGGAAAACCCACTTCAATGCTGTTAAGGCCGCCATCGAGGTTTATATAATAAAAGCCAAGACAGGCAAATTGCCTGATACATTGCCTGCCGGTCTGCCGGGGGATTTGTTCAGCGCTAAGCCTTTTAAATATATGAAAACTGCTGATGGTTTTATTCTTCGTTATCAGGGCGAAGACCTGTCGGATAAGGATAAGAAAATTTACGAGTACGAATTCAAGGTCAAAAAGTGATTTCTATATAACCAGCAAGAATAGGCCGAGCTTCTCTGCTTGGCCTTTTTTATATACCTTTACCCCGTTAGAATGTATGTGTCTATCCACGTATTTTCGAAGACCATCCCCAAGCTTCGCTTGAGTCTGCCACTCATTCTTCACTTTTATTAGGTGGGGCTTTTTTTATGCGCTTTTATAAATGTGACACAAGAAGAGAGCTCTTTGGGCTATGAACATAAAGTTGGAAAAGTTGACATCGCCGGGATTCGCTGTTTTAATGTCTGAACTATGGACGGTAAATCAAAAGCCGCGAAATACAGGAATATCTCCATAATCGGTGACGGCGGAATGGCCACCGTTCTAGCTATACTTCTCTGTGAAAAACGACGAGAGACGAAGCACGAAATCAGGATGTGGGGTTACGCCCGCCGACAGTTGGCTGATATCGAACATAACCGCGAAAATAAAAAATTTCTGCCCGGATACAAAATTCCGAAGGCCCTGATATTTGAGCCTGATGATGCATGTATAATGGCCGATGCAGACTTGATTGTCTCTGCCGTTCCGTGTCAATTCATGCGCAGCGTATGGTGCAGGCTCAAAATTTATGTTCCCAGTAATGTCCCTATCGTTTCAGTTGCCAAAGGCATTGAAAACGATACACTTTTACGCCCGACCCAGATACTTGCCGACGTCCTTGGCGAGGAATCCCCGCTTTCGCGGGGACAAGCTCGCCCCCGCGCAGGCGGGGGCACAAGATTCGTGGCACTCAGCGGACCGACAATTGCTGATGAACTCGCCCGTAAACTTCCGGCGACCGCTTGTGTTGCATCCAGCGATGAGGAATTAGCAAGGCGACTCCAGCATACGTTTAATTGTCCCTGGCTTCGCGTTTATACCAACACAGATATTGTCGGCGTTGAGCTGGCTGCGGCCTGCAAAAACATCATTGCTATTGCCGCAGGGATTATAGACGGCGTAGGTGCCGGCGATAACGCAAAGGCTGCCCTTTTGACCAGGGGACTCGCTGAGATAGCCCGCCTGGGCATGGCAATGGGGGCTAAGCCACAGACCTTTGCCGGATTAGCCGGACTCGGCGATTTGGTGACGACCTGCATTTCGCCAAAAGGCAGAAACCGCTCGCTCGGCGAAAGAATAGGCAAAGGACAGACCCTCCAGCAGGCGCAAAATGCTACCGAATCGGTTGTCGAAGGCGTCGCAACATGTAAATCAGTCGTTGCACTGGCCAGCCGGCATGACGTTGAGATGCCGATTACGCAAGCGGTTTACGAAGTGCTGTTTGAGGATAAGCCGGTCCGCAAGGCGATTGATGAGCTAATGAGCCGCAAGCTCAAGGCTGAATCCCGATAAAATCAGGAACCATTTTTGGTAACTGGAAACTGGTATCCCTAAGGGAGGCTTACGCCATTACCAATCACCATTTCCCGCGGAGGTTTTTTCTGGTAAACTCCCTCTGTTATGAACAAAGACCTTAAAGATAAAACGCTCGGCGAGCTTGAGCAGATAGTGGTCAACCTGGGCCAAAAAAAATACCAGGCAGAGTACATCTTTCATTTCATCCATGCAAAGGACGCAACCGATATCTCGAAAATTACCCCACTGAGCAAGGACTTTCGAGGCCGATTAGCTGAGCAGGACTACTATATTTCTCAGCTTTCCATTTTGAAAAAACTCACCGATAAAGACGGCACAATCAAGTACGCGTTTGCACTCGGCGACGGCAGCTTAATAGAAACGGTGCTTCTTATGGATTCACCCCGTGAGATAGACCTACACGGACGAAATAAGCCGATTATGAGGGTAGGTAATATCTCACGGGGTAAAGATCGAAAAACACTGTGCGTTTCCACTCAAGTCGGCTGTGCTATGGGTTGTACATTCTGTGCTACCGCCAGGATTAAGCTACATCGGAATCTGACCGCCGCTGAAATCGTTGACCAGGTCAACGTCGTCCAGAGAGATGCCGGCAGAATCTCAAATGTCGTTTATATGGGAATGGGTGAGCCGCTTCTTAACTACAATAACGTGCTAAAATCGGTCAGAATACTTAACCACCCTGCAGGCAAAAATATCGGCATCAGGCATCTTGCCATCAGCACCTGCGGTATAGTGCCGGGTATTAAAAAGCTTTCCTGTGAAGATATTCAACCTCGGTTGGCAGTGTCACTGAACGCGCCCAATGACGCCCTGCGGACGCAGTTGATGCCGATAAACGTTAAGTACCCGATAGCCGAGCTGCTCAAGGCGGTACGTTTTTACCAGGAAAGAACAAGCCAGCGAGTCACCTTCGAGTACGTTTTGATAAAAGGGTTTAATGATTCCACCGAGCATGCTCGAATGCTGGCTAAGCTGCTGAGCGGAATTATGCGAAATGTAAATTTAATCGAACACAATCCACATCCGGGCTGTGTGTATGCCGGCAGCGATAGCAAACGCATCAAACAGTTTGCGTCTATACTTGAGCAAGCCGGCATTGAAACGACGATACGCTTCAGGATGGGCCGAGGGATTAAAGCGGCCTGCGGCCAGTTAGGAGCTGATAGTTTGGATGGTTAAAGAGAAAGACATAAAGTCAGTTAGCAGTAATTTTCCCATTATTACAGTTGGTCTGTCGCCAGCCTGGGATATAACATGCCGAGGACAAGGTCTGGATTGGGGCCTGCACAAAGAGATAGATGAGCAGACTGTTCAGCCTGCTGGAAAGGCGTTGAATGTCTCCAAGGCTCTTGCATGGATGGGCCAAAAAAATATCGCTGCAGGTCTATGGGGACAGCAGGATTACCAGCAGATGTTAGCTGCAGTACGGTTCCAGTGTCCGTTTATTAAGGTCAGGATGACGCTCGCTGCCGGCAGCACCAGGCAGAATATCACTATCGTAGATACGGCCAATAATAGAGACATACACCTGCGAAGCAAAAGTGAATTGGCTTCGAGGAGGACACTAAAGAACCTGGAGGCAGACTTGCAAAGAATAGTTGGTAAGAACAGTGTTTGTGTTTTTGCCGGAGCGATGCCTGATGATGAACTTTTGGCTGACATTATTGGAATTATAAAAAGCTGCCGCAAATTAGGTGCAAAGATTGTGCTGGACACATCCGGAGTGGCTTTAAGAGAAATTGTTGATACCGGCAATGTTTGGCTGATAAAGCCGAACGTAAGCGAGCTTCGGCATTTGCTTTGTGA
>Ga0315555_1001140_pt1 | contig 19150 bp, 18 predicted proteins | sample SalMarSW160380MG_FD_202113 | JGI IMG/M metagenome (GOLD analysis project Ga0315555, IMG submission 202113) | Salt marsh sediment microbial communities from the Plum Island Ecosystem LTER, Massachusetts, United States - Salt Marsh Sediment SW1603-80 ... | reverse complement strand
TCGTATTTTTCCATTTTCCTGTCGAATTGCCTAATTGCTTTTCTTATTTCAGCTGGTGTTTCATCGCTGGCTACGTAGATTCCTGCTTCTCCATTTTCCAAGCCTATCTTGAGGTAGTTGAAAAGAACATCTCGTTTAGCTTCTGGAGAATCGTAAACGAGTATTATATGATTTGAGGTTTTCAGTTGTTCCAAAATAGTGGTCAATTTTTCTGGAATAGAATCCGTTGGAAGGTTCTTCCAGTCTAGAGAGCTGTGCCAAAGATTTTCGAAATTTCCCTGCAGAAGGGACACGAGGCTCTTGTTGTCGGTCCAAAGACAGGGGTTATCTGCCATGTTACCTTCAATGGTGGTTCCCACGAACGCTTGAGCAAAATCAGAGAGCAAGTAATGACCCGTGGCCAAATTCGTGTATCTCAGATCAGCAGAGTTTCCAGGAGATAGATATTCTTCCAAAATTCTGGGAAGGGAACTTCCACTCTCAGGAGCTTCTGCTATAATGCGGATTTTCACTCCCCTTTTAATGACCTTTCTAAGTTGATCCGAGAAAGTATGTATAAACTGCATGAGCTTAGTTGTAGAGCAAGTCAAGTCAAGCTCCTCCTTCGAGCTTTCAATCATGTTCAATGCTTTGGTTAGTATTCCGTCCCTTTGCGAAATTAAAGCAAAATTGGCTTCTTCAGTCACTATGGCTGGTTTTAAGCTGTTTGTGTTAAAATCTCTCAAAAATTCCTTCGTTTTAACTTTCAATTGAGTTACTTTCTCGGAAGCCTTCTCCTCTTCGCTTTTAACCAAAATGGCAATGGCTTCTTTGATGGGGGTAGCCCTAATCTTGGCGGGTGTCCCCAATAGTTTCTCAATTAGCCCCATTTTCTCAAGTTTTGGCAATACCCTGTAAACGTCTTCTCGACGCACTTTTGAGAGTTTCGAGATTTGACCAACAGAAGCTAAACCGAGTTGCGCTGTAGCTATATACACTTTCGCTTGGTTGCGCGTTAGTCCAAAATCAGACAAAATTTCCGCAGCCTTCTCAACAGGTGACAAATTGTTTTGAACTCCTTTAATGAGGTGACTGTTACTGTGGTATCACAGTCACATATCTTTAAAAACTTTTCTGCCTTATACTAACCAGTGCCCTAAGAGGAGGGACTGAGGGGAGAAAACTATGTTGGGCGAATTAGTCGAAATTAAAGGGGAGAAGCCGCAAACGTTTCAAGTAATGTTCCTGCGAAATGACTGCAGCCAAGAAGTTGAAGTTCACGAGGCTGAACAGGTCGATTTCTTGAAAATTCAGGAGCATCTTGAACGGGGTGAGTCAGTTTTCATTACGAGCAAAAACTCGCAGAAACTGAAAGCACCCAGAGAAAAAGACGTAAGGAAAGTAGAAAGTAAAACCAATTCTCGCGGACAAGCTTTTTACTTTAACCACCTCTGATTATAGACCTTAGCCGAGCGGCATACATCCCTTATTCTTCAATAGTAAGCCGCATTCAAAAGCGTGAATTTCCAAGCTTAATCTTACCGTAAGGACTGCATTAACTCAGTGCTTTAGTATTGAACTATGCGCAATAGAAGATTCTTTCACAAGACTTATTTGTAGATGCAAAGCAAAGGATGAATTGCGGGAAGGGAGAATGGAAGAGGACAGACTGATTTCTTTCAGTCAAGTCACTTGTGACCATGCAAAACAGAGGCGATACACCCAAACACGCTTCGACATACTGAACGGCTTTGAGATAGTTTTGACAAGATGCGTTAACTGCCACAAAATCCTCGCTTTTGAAGCTAAAAAACTAAACTAACCATTCACTCTTAGCCTATTGCATTGAAGAAAGTGCAAATCTTGAACAAATAAACGCGCTTTTTTTTACATGTTTAAACCAAAGGAAAGCCCGATCGGTAGCTTTGCTTAAATACGGATTTTGTTTCATTTCTTTGCGTCATTTAATAAATGAGTTGAAATTGAGCTTTCAACTACTTGGAGCTTTTAAAATGAATAATTGAAAAAGAGCTTTTACAGAGCGTGAGATTTAGCCTGTTGGTTAAAACAATCTTTTATGTTGTTCCTTCCTAAGGAAGGCAGGTGAATCGAAAATTGAAAACCTCAAAGACTTATCAAAGCAATCAACTGCCACTCACAGGACCGCATACGATAGCTGAGAAGCAAGCATTTCGAGGCATTCCGAATTGAATAAAAGATTTCAGGAGTGAAACTGATTTTGGTTGATCGGTTCGTTGATAGATGGAAGGAAAAAGAAAAACAGCCGTCTCTTATTTCAACAATTAAGGGAATCGGCAAACCATCTCGTGGTGTAAAACAGCAAATCAGTTCAGTTATCCAACGGATAGAAGCGCAAAAGCACAAGTTAGATAATGCATCAAAACGCTTTGAGAAACGAGATGCGGCACTCTTCAAACGCATTGTAAAAGCCCTCTCGGAAAGGGACACGTTGCGCGCAAACGTCCTCGCAGGCGAGCTCGCAGAAATACGGAAAGTTGAGAAAATGTTAATGCATGCAACGCTTGCCTTAGAAAGCGTTTCTTTACGGCTTAACACGGTTTCAGAATTGGGCGACGTAGTTACGGTATTAGCCCCAGCAGCTGGCGTACTTAACAACATTCGCTCTGGAATGGCAGGTGTTTTTCCAGAGGCAGGTCGTGAACTGGAAAATATCGGGAGTTTGCTGACCGAAATAGTTTCCTCAACCAATCAATCCAGTGGATTGCCGATGAATGTTGAAACGGCAAACGCAGAAGCAGCAAAAATCTTGGAGGAAGCAGAATCAGCTGCAGAGCAGAAACTTAGGGAGCAACTTCCCGAAGTGGCTAACGCAGTTTCCATGAGAGAAAAGACCAGCATGGAGACTTAGCGCAAGTAAACAGACGTATTAAAGACAAACCTCCGTTTTCCACCTTTTTATTGGCTAGCGCACTTTTCGTGGTTATCGGGCTGGTTATTATTTATTAATTCCTACAAATAGTTCTCTTCCAGGCATTAGGCCATTCTTGAGATATTTTGATTTTAAACCTGCATCCTTCATTATACTAAGTGTCTTGTTGATTCCGAAAAGACCTAGTTCATGTTTATCTATGAAGTACTTGGCGTCTTTTCCTCTTTCAGCGATTATAATATGCATGTTCAGAACCGCTGTGGCTTGCCTGATATTCGTAACGTTGATTCTCGCGATTTTTGCGTCTTTTCCGTCATAAATTGTGATGCGTGGTTCACCTCTTACATAGACCGAGTTTGCGTGTGACGGCTCGATGAGTGCTAAGCCGCCTTTCTTGAGATGCTTGGAAAAGTTCCGAATGGTTCTCTCTAGGTTTGAATAGGTCTTTGCGTAGCCGATCGAACTGAGCAGGCATGTGATGACGTCAAATTGTTTCCCGAGCTTCAAAGTTTTCATGTCTGCCTCTTTAAAGGTAACCCCTTTTGCATTTTTTCTTGCAATTTTGAGCATAGCCTTGCTGACGTCAACGCCAGTGCATGAAAAATCGTCTTTCAGATGTTTAAGGTGAAGCCCAGTGCCGCATGCGACATCAAGAAGGGTGTTTCCCCCTGTTTCTAAGTATTTTATTATTAGGTTCTGTGTACGAACGGCCTCGTCTAAATAATCCCTGAATGAATAAACCCTGTCGTAGTATTTTGCTAGCTTGTCGTGCAACAGTTGTTTGCTCATGGTTAGCATTATGGCGTTTAATGCCTAAAAATTCTGCGCCAAAAATAGCTTCTTGGCAAAGCGACAAGTCGCAGAAGGTTAAGCTTTTGACGTTTTGAATCTAATTAGATTTTTCCACAAAAAATTAGAAGTTTAACATTATTAGTTGGGGCTGCCTGTGAACAAGAAATCACTCATAGCAGCAGCTTTCATCTCAGTAATGTATTCAAATCCTGCTTGAATCAATTTTCAAGGTTCGCATTCACAGAAAAGACAGCAGAGTATTTTTACCAGTCTAACGTTAAGTGTATGCACCAGCTATGAACGATTTAGAAATAGCCAAAACCCAGCTTCACCGAAAAAAATTAACCCTCGCAATAGTGAAAAACGGCGAGGTGCTGTTTGAAACGCACTCTCACAGAATCTCGGGTTTTCTAGGCGCCATCGAAAAACTCGGCACCATCCTTGAAGGCGCCGCGGTCGCCGACAGGATAGCTGGAAAAGCCATCGCCCTCCTGTGCGTTTACGCCAAGATAAACGATGTTTATGCGGGGGTCCTCAGCGAAAAAGCCAAAGCAGTGTTCGAAGAAAACGGAATCCGCCATGAATGGAAGGAATTGGTGGATAACATTCTTAACTTCAACAAAAGCCGAGTATGCCCATTCGAAAAGGCAGCGGCTGAAATATCCGACCCGAAAGACGCTTACAAGGCATTTAAGGCGTTACAGGAATCCTTACAGGCTTACAAGTGAAAACATGCGGCGCAGTCTGCACGAACTGTTTATATCACAGTACGTTCAAGAACTAACGTATTATTAAGGAGTATGAGCGGAATGGGTAATAAACCATTTCATGTAACTGACGCGGACTTCGATGAAACACTCAAAAACAACAAAGTGGCTCTGATAGACTTCTGGGCTGCATGGTGTGGTCCATGCATAGCTTTAGCGCCCACAATTGAAGAATTAGCCAAGGAATACTCTGGGAAAGTGCTTGTTGGCAAACTTGATGTTGACGAAAACCCTAAAACTGCCGAATGCTTTCAAGTTTTTAGCATACCGACACTAATCGTGTTCAAGAATGGCTGTGAGGTTGACAGGCTAGTCGGTCTCTGCGCCAAAAATAGAATAGAAGGCATACTGCAGAAACATCTGTGAATGATAGGCGTCAGCTTCTCGTTTTATCGTACATTTTTTCCAGCGTCCACCTGATGCTGGACTTAAGCTCTCTCAGGCGCTCCTCATCCACGTTTCTAATCACTATCTCGCGGAGTAAGTCACCTTCGCGGACGATATTGTAAGCAAACATTTTGTCAGGCGTCAGTTGCCCCATTCTCACAAGTTCATTGTCTTTTTCCTGCATCTTCACCAGCACTCTTTCAACCAGAAAATGGCTGAAAGGCGGCGTGTTAACGCTGAATTTCTTGCTTTCGTCTGGCAGAACGTGCAGTGCTTGTTTGTCAACGTAAATTATTGCTAGAGTCTCGTCGTTCATCGTTTTTAGGGGTATGACGTTTTCGGGTTCTGGAGCATGCCGTATGACGGTTTTCTCTTCTTTAGGTGCAATGTGTTCTGTGGGCGGCGCCACTTCTTTAGGTGTTGAGGGCACTTCTTTTATGTCCCCGCGTTTAAATCCTTTTTCAAGCAGAATCGAGTCCACCGTTTCCAGCGTGGCTTGGAGTTCCTTAAGTTCAGAGTTTAATTCTTTAATTCGTTTTTCAAGTTTTTTCTTAAATGTGACAAGGGTTCTCATTTTTTCGGAATCTTGCGACATTCGCTTCACGCGCATTATTTTAGAGGTTGGTGTTTATCAGTCTTAGCTTTTTCGCCGTTCCATGGCAAAAACCTGCTACGCCTCGCTGATTTTCTTAAGTTGACCACGGTACATCTCCACCACTTCAGCGGACATGGTTGCGTCTTCAGCGGCTTTGTCCAGTCTGTATTTGCCCGTGAAACGTGGAAACCGAATCGCCAAGCCGCTGCCCTTGCGTATGGAGTCCATAGCACATGTATGTATGGGGCTTAACGTTATTTCGGCGCCCAGAATTTCCAGAACCACTGCGGGCTCGAACCAAACATCAGCCTCCAACATAGAATGCACCCTTGAATTTTTGCGCGGAATCAAGTGTCTCTGCAACATCTCAGGAATGTTTGCGAGGTCCTTGTCCGTGAAGCCTGTTCCGCACTTGGTAACTGTTTCAAACGTGTCCGTATCTGGGTTATAGGTTGCGAGGAGCAGGGCACCGTATGTTCCTGCGCGTTTTCCTCTGCCGTGGAAAGCGCCTACGACAGCTAGGTCTACGGTGTCTGTCATTTCGCTTTTGTAGTCTCGTTTGTATTTTATCCAGAGCCAGCCGCGGGCTCCAGCTTGGTAAACTGAGTCTTTTCCGATGGCTTTGCAGATTAAGCCTTCGCAGCCGTTTTCTATGGCTTCCTCAAAGAACTCTTCAAGCTTTTTTGCGTTGTTTGCTATTATGTGCTTGGCTGCTTTGACTCGGTCGTTTTCTTTTATGGCTTTTTCCAGCGCCTTCCGCCTGACGGGGTAAGCATCAAGGGTGAGGTCTTCGCCGTCGACGTATAGGGCGTCGAACATGAAAAGCGACACTGGATATTGCTCCATGGCTTCTTCAATGCCGTATTTGCGTCGTCGGTGCATCAGTTCCTGAAAAGGAAGCAGCTCGCTTGTTTCAAGGTCTATGGCGACGCATTCGGCTTCCAGAATGGCTTCTTTGGCTTTCACCTGGTCCTTGACGAGTTCAATAGCGTCTGGGTACTGGCTAGAAATGTCCTCTAAACGTCTAGAGTAGAGAACCACTTGGTTGCCTTTCTTGTGCGCTTGCACGCGTTCGCCGTCGTACTTGTACTCCGCTACGCATTTTCCGTCCAGTTTCTCCAAAATCTCTTCGGGAGACGAAAGCCTCTCCGCCAACATGGGCCTTATCGGCTCGAAAACTACCACCTGAAACTTTTTTATTCCCTCTAAGCCTTTCTCGGCGACTATGTTTGCGACTCTGCCAAGGTCCGAGGAGATGTTGTAGGCGCGTTCTATGAGTTCGCGGGCTTCCTTGCCGCCGCCGTACGCTATCGCCAAAGCGTCTAGAACGGTCATGTCCGCTATGCCTAACCGCAGGTTGCCCGTAACCGTGCGCATAATATACTTCGCTTCTTTCGGCGAGGCATATGCCAGTAGCCCAGCTAAAAGCGCCATTTTTGAACCCACAGCACCAGAACCCGTTTTCTTAGCCATCTTGTCAAGCGTCCCGTACACCTGCAACACCTTTAGGGTTTTCTGTACCCCCAACGTCACTTGTTTCTTCTTTTTCATGACTTCCTCGGCAACCTCACCGATGTCACCAATCGTGGAGAGGAGTTGAAGAAGCTCGATGTCTTCTCTTCCTGAAGCCTGCGCTAGGGCTTTTATGGCGAGTTTTTCCGCCACGCCTATCTCCAAGCCCACGAAGTCGGGGTATATCTTGCCCTGAGTCAAGTAAACAACTTTGGCGATTATGTCCTTAGGCGTGTTTTTTAAGAGGTCAACTAGCAAATCTGTCATTTCTAGCCGTTTTGTGGTGGCTTCGATTTTCTCGTATGCATCCGCTATTACGGCGTAATTCAATGGATTAGCCTCAAAGCATATACAATCAAATGTACGTATTAAAATTTCATTCTAAAACTGGTTGGTTTATACTTTTTAGGAAGCCAGGGTCAAGCCTTTGTTTGAAGCTTACGTTTATTGGGAGGAGGTGTCTCGCACAATTAAGGAAGCGTCCAATCGTCGAGGCTGGTTCTACACAGAAGTTCTATCTGCGTTTCAGTCTTTATATAAGCAAAAAGTTTCTTTACTTATCTAACGCGAAAAAACTTAATCAGTTGTTTAAATTTGAAAAGCGAAGTTAATCTGTTACCTCGACAATGAGTTTGTGTTTTGATTCTCCAATTTTACTTTCACATACTTCTACTGGAATTTCGTATTTTTTCTTATCATTCGGGGGTGTTAAAAGTATTCCAATCGGTTTACATATATCAACATGCATATAGGTAAAGTTTGCTACAACAGCAATGTGATTCGGATAGTCCGTTTCAGGGCTTTGTATTGCTAATTTATAATCTGGATGCGGTTCAACAGAAAAGGTTGAGGGGAAGAAAATGAAAATTTGTACGTTTTCAGCAAGGCTCTCGCCTTTGTTATGCACATAAAACGTTAAAATTGTCTTTTTACCTTGTTTTAATTTTGGTATTCCATGATTCTCGAAGAAAACATCAAATTCTGGTAACGGTATGTATCTTGCGGCTGAATCGATTGTTCCAATAACAACCATAAGAGACACAAATCCCAAAGCGAGAAAGAGTGGAGAAGTAACCAATTGCGTTAAGTAACCCTCATCGAGGTTCATTCCTAATACTGCTAAAACCAACGAAATTATAAATGAGATGCAGGGAACGATAACAGCACCATTCCATGAAAGGAGAAAAACTCTATTTCCTAATTGGTCGCGTTCTTTTTCTGCTTTTTTAATCTCTTTTTTCAAATCCTTAATCTCAACATTGCCTTTTTCCTGTAATTCTTTTATTTTTTTATTTAGAAGGTCTTTCCTCTTCTGCAATCTCCATCGCGTCAACCGAGTCTCTCTGCCCAAGTATGAGGCTGAAACAGCATAGACGGCGATGGCAATAGAGATTAAGGCTATGTCAAATGTCGCAATTAGCAGAAAGGTTTGAGATATATCTGCCATAAACCCGTAATTATCGGTTTAACTATAAAGAATTTTCCAACTTGCACGTTCAACTGGAAGCTGATTAAATGATAAAAACCCAAACGTCTTTTTAAAAGCGACCAGAAGAAAATAAAATTTCCATAGGGCAGGGGGTAGTCTCCGCAGAGCACAAAAGAGCGAAAACGTCAAATATGAAAAAATAGTGGTGTACAAAAAAAAGAAGCAAAGGTGTTATCTTATGAAATCGTCAAAAGCCCAATAGTGCTCTTCTTCTTGCCTAACTATTTCTTCAAACATGCGCCGTGTAGTTGTGTCTCCACGCTTCAACGCTTCAGCAATAATCTGCCTGTAAAGCACTATGGCGATGTTTTCAGCTTCGTGGTCTAGCTTCACGAAGTCATCAGTTGTCTCGCCGACCTGCGGAACCGGGTCTGGACTAACTGTGCATTCGCCTTCAAGCAGGTAAATCCTTTCGCTGATCTTTTCAAGATGCTCCATTTCCACCAGAAAAGTAGTTTTCAACAGTTCGCTGACAACTTTGGCTTTGTTAGCTTCAGTGACAACTTCAAGTGGCGAAATCTTTTCTCGCAAGGCCAGCAAACTGGCTTTCTCATGCTGGTTCGTGTATTGTATTATCGCCGAGATTTCAGCCGCAACAGCCCTGTTCAGCAAGGCGAAATAGTCGTCTGTGAATATCTTACGCCATTCAGATAGAGGCGATTCAGTTCCTTCTGCCTCGTCTTTCATGTTTACGTATTCTTGGAACTTGAATAGATGTTGCTCTTCCTCAGAATAGATCTTTTCAAACAATTTACGAGTTGCCCGATCTCCAATGTTTCTGGCAGCCTGGATAATCTTGCGGTACAGCACAAGTGCCTCTTCTTCAGCTTTCACGCCGAGCTTTGCGAACTCACTTAAACTATTCCCTATGATCGGTTTATCCGATGTTGTCGTCGCCGACCCACCAAGATAGTAAATCCGTTCCATTATATCTGCAGCATGCTTCATTTCTTGGATTGCAATTTCCTTCAGGAACTTCCCCACAGCCTCGTACGTGGTCTTATCGAGGAGAATGTTCTCGGGAATTACTTTGCGGATTAGCTTTTCCATCTTTGTGTGCTGCAGCATGTACTGAATCGAAACCTGGATTTCTCGTGAAACCGCTTGATTCAACAAACTAATATAATCAGATGTCGCTTGGACAGCCATAAATAATCACATCTTTTAGCTATGAAAACAGTAATCAGTAGAATATAAAAAGGTTCTTTTATCCTTTCCCTCCGAAATTTTATGGGAGCGAAAAAAACCTTTGAAAACGCAATTCAGTTCACTATAGGCAGAACCGCAACACTACATTTCCCCATGGAAAAAGAGAAAAATGGGAGATGGATAAGGCTCTACAGCGCTTTATTTCTTCTTTGCAGCCTTTTTCTTCTTTCCTTTGGCAGCTTTAGGCACGATATTGACCTCGAAACTATAATTATCTTCAATTTGTATTTAAAATTTACTAAAGCCATAGCTTCGCGACGCCCCTCCACAAAGTCATGTGGAAACGGTTCTTAATGGCAAAACAGGCGCTTTTTGCTCTAATTAGGCGAAAAAGACACAAAAACAGTCATTTGGAAATTTAACTTGGATCTATTGTTCTATTCGAAGTTATTAGCGAGACGGGTTATTTGGATAGTCGTTTCTTCATTTAAGATGTTTGAGCTCAATTGCGCTCAGACAAGCGTTCGTTTGAGTAGATACGGTAATGCTTTGGTAACCACAAGTTTTTTATAGGCTGTGTAAAAACTTACACAGCATTGAAAAAAATTTCCGATGATGAAGGTGCTTAAGGTTGAGCGACCTGAGTAAAATTAGCGTTAGAACCAAAACCGTTGCGTCTATCGCTGTATTCTCAGCCCTTTACGGTGTAATACGGCTCGTACCCTTGGGACCTATGATAGGTCTTTCAGCTTATTTCTCAGTTTCGGATAGTCTTGCTCCACTGTATGGCATACTCTTAGGACCTTTTACAGGCGGCATAAGCATAATCATAGGCACAGTCTTAGGTTGGCTGATGGGTAAGCCTGTTAGCTTTTTGGGTTTAGACTTTCTCCCCGCCTTGGTAAACACAGTTGCCATAGGTTTCTTAGTCAAGCGCAAGTGGAAGCCTGTAGTAATACTTAATGTTGTTTTACTCGCGATAAACATTTTAAGCCCATATTCACTGCTACTGGTTGAAATTCCTATAGGCACTGGAGTTTTCTATTTTCCCTTCTTCTGGATGCACATAGCAGCATTAATAGTACTTATTTCGCCATTGCGTTCCAAAGCAATTTCTTGGATCGAAACCCTCAAGTCAACCTACATACCTTGGGGGATAGCAATCTTGGCTTTCATTGGAACAATGATGCAACACCTTACAGGGAATCTCGTTTGGGAGTTCGTAGTAGGTCAACCCATTGGCGGTTTAACCGCTGAAGGTTTTCACGGGCTTTGGACCGGCATTTTCTTCGCTTATCCAGTGGAGCGGTCAGCGTTAATCATTATCACAGTCCTAGTGGGGACACCGTTGGTGAGAATTCTAAAGAAATCTTTGTTTGCAGATAAGAACTCCAACACTGCCTAAGGCAGTTAAGCACTTGGCAGTAGCCCCTTGAATAACATGCTGTCTTGAATGTACTCTTTCCCCGTTTTCAACGCAATCTCAGCTTTTGCTAGTTCGCTTCCCAAATAGGCCGCATGATCAAGTTGTGTGACTAAGCCCAGTTCCACAATTTTGGAGTAAACACTTTCCGCGGTTTTCCCTTTGATTATGTTGAGTGGTTTTTCCATCCGTAGCGTTGTGAAATGTAAGGCAACAATAGTTTCTTCATCGCGGTCTACTGTAATCTTAAAAACGCCTTCCGTATCTAATGTTGTTGACTCGGATTTTTCAGTAACGGTTATCACTTGTACGTCTGCTTCTATCTCCTTATTGTACGGTTCTTCTCGCACCCGCTTGTCTTTCAAAATCAGGAGATCTATGCCAAGGTCTTTTGGAACCGAACCCCTCTTCTTAGCCAGAAACATCATTTTAGACGCAATGACTTCTTCTCTAACGCTTCCTTTCGCTTTGCTGCTTTTCTCGGTGGCCAACAAAATACTTGCACCCACTTCAGACGAAAGCCAAGCCACCAAAGCGTTAACGCCTATTGAATCGGCGTCTACCAACTCAGTAATGTTGGAAACACCCACAAAGAGTGGGACATCTGGGTTTCTGTTTGCGAACTCGCGATAGGCAATCAGGGACTCCAGCACGTTTGATGGGTCAAGAATCAGATCGCCTATGAGCCTTGTCATGCCCAGTGTCCTTGCTTTTTCAATAGTGTCTTCCAAGAAGCTGACGCGTTCTTCAGCTTTCTTAGGGAAATACCCTTCACGCTGATTTGTAGGAATAACGACCACTGCAGTGTCAGAGGCGAATGCCGCTATCTTTTCGATGTTGCCAGCATCCGCGCTTAAAATCATGTCTGCGCCAGCGGAAACAGCCTCTCTGATCTCATCTGGATCAAGCGTATCGATGCTCACAGGCAGGTTTACGACGCTTTTGACAGCTTCAACAGCGCGTTTTGCGTCGGAGGGTCTAGCTTCTCCCGCAACCATGCCAACATCGATAATTTCAGCTCCGACTTTCCCATAGTCCTTCGCCAATCTTTGAATTTCAGAATTCGCCATTAAAGCAGCGTCAACGATTTCAGCCATAACTCGCATTGGAAAATTTTTGCCTATGGCTAATTCTCTGATCAGCATGTTGCCCTTGTTCTTTAACAAGGTATCCCTGTTTTTCTCAACTGCTTCCAGTTCTTGCAGGGCCTTTCGCTGAAGCTCTTCCCTAAGTATGTCACAGGCGGGCGTAACCGTTGAAAGCTTAACTTGGTCTAAAGCGTCTAACACGGTGGGCAGGTCAGCGGCGTATCTTGGACCTTTGAAAGTTGGAATTCCCGTGGTGTCTGCGATAATGGATGTGTTGCCTCGCGTTAGTCCTGGAATTAGTATTACGTCGAAGTCGTGGCGTTTCAGGTTTTCAAGGGCATTAGTGATGCGTTCAGGAGTTAGCAGTGCGGCGACGGGGACTTTTAAAGCGAGAACTTTGGTTTTTACGCGGCTTTCTTGGGCATAATGTTGCACCGCGTTTTCTGCAAGTAGCCCTGTTATTAATAGTACTTTCAAATTTTAGCACCAACTTTTATGTTCACGCCTTTGTTGTTTGCTTTGGCGGTGAAAACTTGGCCGCCAACCCCCCCTCTTAGGAAGGCATGAATCTTTGGTTGCATTTCTTCGGCTTCTTTTTCGTTTTGAAATAGCCCGTAGAATGTTGGTCCCCATGAACTTTGTCCTACTCCATGGGCTCCGAGTTTCTGCATTAACCGTATGCCGTCTGTGGCAGTTGGGCTGGAGTATGTTCCTCCTTGAACCTGGGCGAAGTATTTTCCAACGATTATTTGAATTTGGGTCAAAGCTTCACCGAAGTTTTTGATGTCATGTTCTGCTAAGGACGGGAGAAGCTTCATCATTGTTAGACGGCATGTTCTGCCAACATCTTCAGCGGGCATTGGAGATAGCCTTTTAAACGCTGCAACTTCCTCGTCTTTGGATAGCCCTTTTTTGACGTTTGGGATTGCCACGACGAAGGCCCAGTCTTCTGGGAATGGTTGGTGGAAAATCACTGGTGGGAAGCTCTCTGAGGAGTAAGTGCTGTCTTTTGTGGTTTTTCCTCCGTCAACTACAAATCCGCCTTTTTCGAAAACTGCTGCTCCGATACCTGACCTTCGGGCTCTCCCCATGGCGAGAGCGAGTTCTTGAGCTGATGCTTTTACGTTGAAAAGTTTCGCGAGGGCTGTGGCTACGGCTAGGGCTAATTGTGTTCCAGAGCCTAAGCCTACATGTTCGGGGATTACCTGTTTGACATAGATGTTAGCATTGGCTTTTACGTGATAAGCGTCGAAGAAACGTTTTGCCAGTGATCTTACTTGCTCGCTTTTCTCGCCTGTGACGGATAACCTTTCGGATTGTTGGGCTTCTAAGATGACGTTTGGGTGGTTTATACCTACGCCTAATCCGCCGAAGATTCTTCCCAAGTTACCGTTTAGGTCTATCAGTCCCAAGTGAAGTCTTGCGGGAGTTTTAACGTAGACTTTCACTTTTGGCCCTCCATGAATCGATTCTTTTGGTTAAATCCGTCATGATTTCAGAGTAGCGTGAGTTTGGAGCTACACGATTTACAACGTCGTTGCAGTTCTTAATCATTTCCAGTAGCCTGTGAACGTATTTTCGCTCGTTTTTATCGTTGACTAGAATCTTAACGCGGGTTGCGTGTATGACTGCTTCAATCGTGGCGGATGAAGCGCGGCAATAGACTTTTGGCAGCACTTTTGGCGCTTTAATTAGTTTGACTTGACATAGGGCTTTAGCTCTTTCAACGTCAAAGGAGCTTATGTCAGCTACGGAAACTTCGATGTGTGCCTCTGCCATCCGCAGTTTGGGGGCGTCAACAGTCTCAGCTTTTTCAAACCATTCATGTGGCATTCTGCGTTTTGGGTTAGCTTCTTTGAAAGCGGTGCGGTAATACAGTTCGGGATTGGCGGTCACGTTTATCACTGCGCACCTTTTTAGTTGGAGATTCTTGTATGTCAAGGTTGAAGTGTAAGGTCTAATTGCGATGTATTGTGTTTTTTCTAGGGTCACGCCCATTGGTGCGGCGTTTGGTTGTCCGTCCACGTTATAGGTTGAAACTATGGTCTCCGTAATTATGCCTTTTGAGAAGCCTAAATCGGCCAATTTTGCCATCAAATCAACTCCACGCCTGTGGCTAGAAGACCAGAAGCCATCTTTTTATTTCAACCGAATGTAATTTTTCACACTCGAATAAAAGTTTTGCTCGCCCCCAAATCCCACTTATGAAAGTCCTCAAAGGAACACTGGCTTTGGAAAAAAGAACCAATTCTATCCCAATATAAAAAAGAAAATGGGATCTGAGGGAAAATCGAGGTTTGCAGTATAAAGTAACCTAACAAGAAAGATTTATCTCAAATACCACCTGCTACTGTTGTCGAAAAGTTAATTATGTTCTTTTTCATAAGCTGGAAGTTTCCCGAGTGCTACGCAAAACAGACTTGATGAACGTTCAAGCAATCCGCGGTTGGAACTTATCTTTTCTTTTTCGGTTTTGAATCAACTTCTAAGTCTTCTCCGCTTAAAAGAACGCGCAACGATTTCACTTCGTCTCGTAGCATGTTAATCTCGCTTTCCAGAGCTTTGGCTTTCGCGTCAGCCATCTTCTTGAGTTCCTCAATCTCAAGTAGCAGGTTTCTTCTTTCAGTTTCTAAGGCTTTGATTAGTTCAATTGTGTTCTTTAAACTGCTCACAAGTGTCCCGTCCGATGCCGTTGAATTTATCGCTGTATCACTTAAGACTTTTGTAGTCTAAGTAGGTTTTGAAGTTTTTGCGATCAAGTATCGTAAGGGCTCTCCTAAAAAAATCTGCGGTGCAAACCTTTCTCCGAATCCTCGCCCACTTCGTATAGCTGTTATTTTTTATATAGGAATTGGCAAATAAAACAGTGCGTTCGGCTTTGATGTTGTTGGATTGTGCTTTCGATGAGGAAAACGATATTTAAGAAACTTGAAGCTCAAGGAATCATCGCATATTATAACCGTCTGAGAAAAAACTTGCCACCAAAACTTCCTAAGCGAGTTTTCATCTGGGATGAGACTTTCCGGGAGGGCATAAAGGCCCCCACGGTGTTTTTAACGTACGTGGAGCAAGTTAAACTTGCCAAGTTGATGGATGAAACAGGTATGTCCATAATCAATGTTGGTTTACCCGCCCTCTCCGAAGGCGATAAACACAATGTCAAACGAATCGTTAACGAAACTTTCAAGAACGCAAAGCTTACAGCCTCAGCACAAGCTACGAAAGAAAGCGTGGACGCATGCTTAGAATGCGGCATAAAAGAAATAACAATAGAAACGCCGTTCAACGGGCTTAACCTTCAGTACAGGCTAAAAATGACCAAGGAGCAAGCACTGAAGAAAACCGTTGAAAGCATCGAATACGCACGAAAACACAATGCAAGCGTAAATTTTGTTCTCATGGACGGTGCAAGAACACTGCTTGAAGACATCCTGCAAATCTTTGAAGCTGCAGCCAACGCTGGCGCAAGCAGGTTGGTCGTAGCTGACACCGTTGGCTTTCTTAGGCCGCTTTCAATGCGCTATCTGATGTCCCACATCAGGGACGGCTTATCAGAAACAGTGAGGAAAAAAGTGGAGCTTTCAGTTCACTGCCACAACGACTTCGGCTTGGCAACAGCCAACACTTTAGCGGCAGTAGAAGAAGGCGTAACTTATCTTCACACATGCATCGCAGGCTTCGGAGAACACACGGGCATAGCGCCTTTCGAAGAGGTTGTCACGGCACTAGAGCTACTCTACAATATCGACACTGGAGTTGACTTGAGAAGGATTTACAGGCTTTCACAATCAGCTGAAAAAGCCTTCGCGTTGCCCATCCAGTTTCACAAGCCCATAATAGGCGATGTCATATTCGCTCATGAAGTAGATCAGCAGCTGGAAGAGATGCAGGCGCAGCCGTTGCTTTTCGAGCCGTTCCCACCAGAAATTGTTGGACGCAAAACGACCCTCTTCATAGGCAGAAACACGGCACAAACGTTAATCCAACAGCTTCTGGAAAAAGCGGGAATAAGAGCTTCACCCCGCCAGATGGACGAGTTGTTCAGGCGCATAAAAGGTCCTCAGGAAAGCTTGGACAAAGGCGAATCCCAAATGACGTTTTATCAGGTGAAAAAACTCATGAAAGACCTGCAGAAAGGCTACACGATGGAGGATTTCTGGCGTTTGGTTGAACAGATAACTCGGCAAAAGCCCAAACTGCAGGAACCAAACAATAAAACACTAGCCTCAGAAAATAGCGAAAATTAGCTTTCGCCTGCGGAACCTTAAAAGTTCGGCTTCAAACACAGCTGTCGCTTTATTGCTAATATCTCTTCTCGGCGTAAATCTCGAGGATAGTTGTAGATAGGCCCGCGTGGTTTCTCGTTATAGAACGGGCGATTGCAGTTTGGACAGCCGGAAGTAAGGAACGGCTTGCCAGTTTCCACAATCCACGTAAGCATTTCTCTTTCAACGCCATAATCCGTTAAGCAGCCAACACCATCAAAATGCATATCCTCAGAACGAGCGCGTCCATTGACAATTAAGTATCTCGCAAGCTGAACTCGCCTATACACCTCAATCAAAGGCTGGGGCTTCCTTTCCAACGCCGTCCCGCGAACTGGCGTGAAAGCAAAAAGAGCCGGCAAAATACCCATATCAACGCATCTTTGGATCAAGTTGACTGCGTCATTTTCTGTTTCACCCAACCCAATAATCAAATGCGTACTCACCTTTCCTTTGCCGAAAACTTGGAGCGCTTCGCGCAATTGCGTGAACTGGCTTTCCCAAGTGTAAGGGCCACCTGCGCTTGAGCCTTTTACTTCGTTGAACAGTTTTTCGGTTGCTGCGTCTATGGCGACGCCGATTCTTTCTGCGCCAGCTTCAGCCAGTCTCCGCGTGTTTCCGCTGTTCAGGGGTTGGCATGAAACCGAAACGGGAATGTTAGCAGGCTGCCTTATTGCTGTGACTAAGGCGACAAGATGCGTGAAAACGTCAGGGTAGTTCAGGGCTTGGATGCAAACGCGTCTTATTCTCCCGTGTTCCGCCGAGTTTCCAATTCTTTTGAGGACGTTCTTGGTTGGAAAAGCTGGCCATGTGACTCTGGAGAGCAGTTCTGTCTTGCTGCGGCTGTTTCGGGCTTGGGGGCAAAAACCGCAGTTGGCAGTGCACTTGCCAGTCTTATACGTCATCAGATAAACGGTTGTGGGTTCAGCGTCAAGTTTGCCCTCTAAAAGCCCGAGAACTATGGCGGAGCCTATGGAAACGCGAATTTGCTGCGGCAAATCAGATTCTTCACAACTTGGCACTTCCGCCAACTTTCATCACCGAAGAACTCTAAGTGCTAAGAAATAGTGGAAAGAACAGTATATTAGCTTAGAGCCGCGAATATAGTTAATCTAGAGCTGTCTATGTCTCTGTGTTTCGGATTGCAAGAGACATCTCCAGCTGTCTTGTTCAATCGAGCACACGCCTACTATGAGTGGCAATTATTAAATCATTTCACACATTACTATAATAGGATTGGCTGTTATGGCAATGGACGAGGTGCTTTCCTCACTTTCGAGATTTGTGGACATGAACTCCAATGTTGTTGATGTCCAGTGGGATGGGAGAATGAGTCCAAGGTTACTCGTTAACCCATACTCTGAAAACTACGAAGAAAGGAAGACAGCAGCACACTATTTCTTACTAGCATCATCAGTGCTTGAAGATGGGGTTGTTGGCTTTTCTGAAAATGCCAGGAGCCTTCTCGTCCATCTTCACAAAACATTTAGCAATCGTCTCTTCGAAATTCGCAAGCCTCACCTATTTGAGGAGGAGATTATAAAATGCGGATTTTACCATAATTTGGGTCCTTATAGGGAAGTGATACCTGAAGTTTTGACCCGCGTCAACAGGTTTGTTGGGAATAAAGCGGAGAAAAACCTCATAAAATATTCTCAGAGGTTTAGCAAGCCGGAGGATTTGGCGGAAGATCTCGCTCAAAACATCGAGGTAACGAACGTGCCACACAAAGACGAAGCGTGGATATACATGAGGTGGATGGTACGCCCTAGACCCGACTTGGAACTTTTCAGTCATTTTTCACCAGAAAACCTCTACGTCCCTCTAACCAGAGAAAATGCTAATGTTGCGGCGAGCTTAGGCTTGATAAACTCAGCTGCGCCCTATCTGTGGAAAGACAAGAACGCAGCAATGAAAGCTCGCAAACGACTCACGGACTTCGCTAAACAGCTATTCCCAAAAGACCCCGCAAAGGTCGATTATCCCTTTTTCTTGCTTGGCAGGTGGCTCAGGCAAAAAAACTTGAACAGGAATACGTTGAAAGAGGCACTGCAGTTCTTTGACCACATGCATAAGGTGACTGGACAGCCACATGCCTACTACCAAAAAATGAGCCGCTACAAGAGCGGCTGGGAGAAGAAGACCGCAAGAACACTTTCGAAAATGAAAATTCCCTACGGCTACGAAACAATCAGTTTCCCGCTGCCCGGTGACACGTATACGCCAGATTTCATTCTCGACAAATCAATTCAGGGAAGAAAGATTATTTTGGAACCCCACTACGAAATGAGCCGAAAACAAGCCGCTAAATACTCACTTTTCAAACGAACTTATGGACATGAATTCCTCCTGATACTGCTACTAAAAAATGACCTCATCCCATACTATCATGAACGCAAAATACTTGCTGATGATGTGTGCGATGATGTCTGGCCGATTGAATTCGTTGATTTGCTCGCAGAAAAAATCAGAACAGGAACTTACGGCCAGTAGATGCCAGAAGCAAATTGATAACTCTAAGTTACGGCTGGTTACGGGCTGTGCTTTCGCACGGGGCGCTGAACTGATGTGCGATTTTTTGTCTATACCCCCCTTTATATAGAAACTTTAAATAGCTCTGAAGAGCGCCACCTCTCTACTGGTTTCTGCATTGGTTGGCTATACTTTTAGCGCTAGCTAACTAGTTTTACAGCCGCATCGGTCTAACTCTGCTGTTTGCCGCAAAAGAAGAACTAAAATAGACATCAAATTTTCTCAAGATATAACAGTATTATTTGACTATTTTGTCCGCAG
>Ga0315555_1001139_pt1 | contig 19160 bp, 14 predicted proteins | sample SalMarSW160380MG_FD_202113 | JGI IMG/M metagenome (GOLD analysis project Ga0315555, IMG submission 202113) | Salt marsh sediment microbial communities from the Plum Island Ecosystem LTER, Massachusetts, United States - Salt Marsh Sediment SW1603-80 ... | reverse complement strand
CTATTAAAGATATCAAAGCTAAAGTTGAAGCCCTGCAGCTCCAGAATCCCAAAATGGTTTTTTCGGTCAAGGCTCACCCGCTGACTAAATATCGGACTTATATCGAGGTTTTGGATCAGTTAAAGCAGGCTAAAACCCGGGTAATCTCGATCGCAGAGTAAGGAGCTGAGAGTGGAATTAAAGAAAAAAAGTCAGTTGAAAGCCTCGATTCCAACCGCCTCCCTGCCGGATATTGTATTCATGCTCATTTTCTTTTTCATGGTCTCTTCGGTTTTGAGAAGTCATGAAGGGTTACAAATCCTGATGCCCAAGGCTAAGCAGATTGAAAAGTTGGAATCTAATGTGCATGTGGCATATATCTGGATTTCCAAAGAGGGCTTGATTTCTATAGACGGTAGGCTCTATCAGCCGCAGAGCGTTCGCTCGGTAATGTATGAAAAGCGGACAGTTGATCCCCAATTGATCGTGTCCATCCGAGCTGATGAGCTGGTCAATATGGACCTGATCGGTCAAATCCACAAAGAGTTGCGTCTGGCTGATGCGCTGGCGGTGAATTATTCCACAAGGGCAATATAAGGAACGAAGATGATTCTGAGACAGGATCAAGAAGTCAGTCTTAAGTTGAAATATCCGCTAGTGTTGCGAGTTAGTTTAGTAATCTCCCTCCTATTTATCATAGTAATGTTTGCAACGATTCCCAAATCCAGCAATGTTGGAGAGGCCGAGAAAGAGATTCGGATCGAAATCGAAACGATTGAAATTCCAATTATCGAGCAGAAAATTGAGGCTGCCAAACCGCCCTCCCGACCTGCGATTCCGGTAGAGGTCGAGGATGATGAATTATTGGATGATGTGACGATTGAAGGGACGACGGATATCTCCAGCTATGAAGCCTGGGAAGCACCACCCCCGCCACCAGCCGCACAGGATGAGGATACCGGACCACGTATCCGGTTTATCCCCTATGATGAACCGCCTGAACCATTGGGTGGTTTTGCTGCTATTCAGAGAAACATAGTCTACCCTGAAATTGCCCAGGAAGCCGGGATTGAGGGAACCGTAGTCGTTCAGGCTTATGTTAGTGAATTCGGTAATGTTACCGAATGTGTGATTCTCAAGGGTGTACCCAACACCGGTCTGGATGAAGCCGCGGTAGCCGCAATCAAAAAAACAAGGTTCAAACCTGCCAAACAGCGCGACCGCAATGTCGGCGTGTACATCTCAATCCCCGTAATATTCAAATTGCAGAACTAGTTAAACTTTCTTTATAAATCTAATAACCAAAACATAATGCAGTAGGATCTACTGCATTTTTATTTTAAGGAGCTGCGATGGCCTGCAAAACAAAATAACAAAACGGATTTCAAAGCTTCCTACCCGATTGTATTACGATGGAGCCTAATATTAAATCTGATTTTTATCATCATTCTTTTTGTAGCTATACCAAGCCGGAAAAAACCGCGGACCATTATAGACAACCTGCCTGAAGATCTTATCGAGATTATTAAAACTTCCAATAGTAGAGTGTAAGCTCGAGGAACCATCCAAACCGACCAGGCCACCGGTTCTAGTCGAAGTTCCCGAAGATCAATTGATTGATACGATTAGTTACTCTTATTCAACCAATTTGACAGATTATAATTGGTCGAGTGATCTACCACCATTGCCACACATATTTGAAAAAGAACCAGTCATCCCTTATATTTAACATTCCGAAGATCCGCGACCGATAGGTGGCTATGCTGCTATTGCGAAAAGGGCTATCTATCCGCCGATAGCCATTGAGGCCGGCGTAGAAGGTACTGTCAATGTGGTAGCATTTATTGATAGTAACGGGGTTGTTCAAGAGTGTAAAATTTTTAGCCCTAATACCGGTCTCGATGAGGCTGCCATCGCTGCCGTTAAAAAGACCAAGTTTATTCCAGCCAAACAGCGCGACCGCAATGTTGGCGTTTATGTGGTTATCCCGATTATCTTCAGGCTTCAGGGGCGCCCTTAAGAATAAATTTGACTGGGTGTTTTAAGGGATAGTTTAAGGAATATAGGTCAGGGTAATTATGTGGGGGGAGTTGAATCCCTCCGGCATAAATAAAAATGCATAATCAAGACTAAATTTGCTCGCCCTCAATCCGAAACCGATTGCCCCGCGGTTGACATTGGCAGTCTGTTCGAAACCGCCGCGGAGTGACAGCGCATTCTGATAGCAAACTTCGGCGCCAATTTGGGCTTTGGTACTGCCTGAGATTAGATTGGTTCCCAGATTCAATCCGAGCGAACCATTAAATGAGCTGCCCACAAAAAGCTCAGGACGAACAATGCCAATGGTGAGAGTGGTTGGCAGGCGATTTTCACTTGGATCAGCACTGAGCGTACCGATATTTTGGAGCACCAGAGTTAAATCCAGCAGGCTGGGCGCACGCCAGCGGCCGGCCAGATCAACTGCAAGACCGTAAGATGTATAGGTGTAAAGATGCTCGTAAAGATACTTGATCGTTATCCCGGCATCTAACTTCTTAAGAATGTTTTGATGATAGCCGGCGGCACATGAGAGGTATTGGGGCTCGACCTGAGCAGCCGGTTCGTCACTCGGAGTATCGCGGATTTCCACTGCTGGTATTTGAATATAAGTCATCCCAAATCCAAAAGATGCAGTCTTCACTGGAAAAGATACTGCCAGAGCATTAGCTTTTACATCGGCAAACCAGAAATGGTGAGAAAAGGAGAGCATCGTTTGCTCGGAGCGGATACCTATGGGATTTTCAAAAAGAGATAGAGGCGAGTCACCTTTCTGGGCAAAGACCGAAGCGGTAGCTGCCGTCTGGGCAGAGTAAGGTAGTTTAAGAAAAGCCATGCCGGTTTGTTCCAATTCGGCCTGGATCAACTGAATCCCTAAAAATAGTAGTAATGTTCCGTAAACTGTTTTTTTCATTAGATAATGCCTAAAATTTAAATTCCCACGAGAACACATGGGTTGGTCCTTCGCCGACAACTCCAAAAAGAACGCTGTAGTCAATCTGGGTATTAATATTTTTGATGAATCCGTATGCCAGACCAGCACCGAATGTCGGATTTATATTATCCATGCCCAAGCGCAGATAGAGAAGTTCACTTACTAATAGCTCACCCCCGAAGTGTGCCCGGTAATCGTTTTTATCCGATATTTCCAGATCACCGGCGAAAGTGAATAGCTCGGCCTGCTTGTAAGCAAGGCCAATTTTAAGAATTTGGGGAAAATTGTCAGTGTAGGTTCCGCCTTTTTCCTCGAATAATTCTTGTGTATTCCAGGTATAACTGGCGCCAATATCTTTTAGCTGGATTCCCAGGGTGATGCGCTCGAAAGGCTTAAACATAATTCCCACATCGAATCCGAGTCCACTGCCCTTGATGTCCACCATGGAGCTGGTGAGGATTTTAAAATTTAATCCGACGGCAATCCTACGACCAAAAGCATTGGCAAAAGATAGATAAATTGCATTTTCGCCAGTTTCATAGATTTCATCGGGCTCGCCGTTGAAGTCGCGCCCCTGAATATCGGTTACTCCGGCGTGCATCCAACCGACAGCGACTCCGGCATTTGGTCGGATTGGGAAAGCCAGACCGGCGTAATGTAGTTGACGATCTAAGCTAAGAAAGTAGTAAGTCAAAGACAGATTACGACCGTCAAGATAAGGCAGGGCGGCGGGATTGTAATAGACGGCGAAACCATTTTGGCAATCAGCCACACCGCTGTTACCCATTGCCAGCGACCGTGCGCCTAAACCCATTCTGAGAAAAGAACCGGCATAGCCGCCATTGTCGCCGGTCTCAGCCAGGCAGACAAGGGTAGAGAAAATTAAAATTATAGACAGTTTATTAGACATGGCTGTTTATTTAACAACAATTAATTTGGTCCAGTGAGATCTCTTATTATCATTAGTTTTTTCAATCAGTTTACAGAAATAAGTACCATTGGCAACCAGTTTTCCCGCTTTATTTTTTCCATTCCAGATTTCGCTGTTATCGCCCAGATGAGTGATGCTGCGGGGTTCACTTTTGTATACTATGTCCATTGCGAAGTCATAAATCTCGAGCTGAATAACAGCCGGTTCATTGAGATAGTACTGAATCCGGACATGGCCATCGCCATTCAATACATTGTGTAGGGCTGGCACAAAAGGATTTGGGTAGGCATAAATCGCCGGTTGACCGGGGGAGGAAGTCGAAACAGATTGATGGTAAACTTCCCAATTTTCGCTATCGGAGGCAGTTTTAGCAATACCATCGGAAGTGCCCAGCCATAAAATGGATTGCCCCTCGCGAATATCCACAGCCGCGGCATAAACATCCTGAGATAAAATGTAGGCGTTATTGTCCTCGTCGTTGATAGGATTATAGAGCGCCCAGTTTTCGCCATCTCGAGATTTGAATAATCCTCTTTCGGTACAGGCATAGGTAATCGAATCCTGGAAAGTGAAATTATAGATGCGTTCGCCGACCAATGTCCGGTACCAGGTACGGCCACCGTCATTAGTTTGGCAGGCTGCCCGGATTTCACCAGCACCCTCGGCAGTCAATGCACCAGCCCAGATGGTTTCCCGACCATTCCAGTGCTGCCGGGCCAAAGCGATAACGAAATTGCCAGAGAGATTGGAATTCTGGGCGTTGTACTTCTGCCAGCGAATACAACCATCAGACTCGATGACACCCAGATTGACTCCGTTGGCTGTCCCAACCCAGAGAGTGTCACCACCATAAGCAGTAACACTGAATCCTTTATGATTATGGTTGCCATTCTGGGCTGGATCCAGAGGATTAATGACAAAGTCAATTTCATCGCTGCAGAGTAAAATGTCGAGATCGTCACTGGGCATGGGGATACTTTCCCAGGTAGCCCCAAAATCCTTGCTGCGACGGAGTCCACCCGCCCAGCTGGTTATATAGATAACAGTATCCCCATTAGCAATATCAAGAGCAATATCCCAGGTGGTATTGTTTATCGGGGTCTTGATTGCCAAAAATGTGATGGTATCGCCATTCCAGACTTGATACTTATAGTCGCCCTGGACTGTATCAATTGGCTGGGGTACAAAGGTCCAACTTGCCCCATAATCTTTGGAGAAGGCAAGCCCCCCGCCCGTCTGAAAAGTGCCTAGGTCGGTGGTAGAATCAAATACTCCGGCGACCCAAATCACCGAACCGAGGGTCTCGATTGCCGAAATCCCTCCTCTAGGCAGATTACTATTTCCGACGTAATGCCAGAAACTCTCACCAAAGTTGGTGGTCCAGCACAAACCGCCGCCGGTAGCAATCCAGATTAGAGAATCTCCTTGAGGTACAATCTGGGTAACGCCATTACTGGGTAATCCTTCATAAACATTATCAGTGCTGTCAAGAGTGGGCTTGGTTAAGCGGAATACCTGCCCATTAATAGAAGTGATCAACAGGATTATTAATAGATTGTGGCGGATTATCTTTATCATGGTAAAATCGTAAACTCGTTATCGCTGTAGTCAATCCGGTTGGAGTATTCGGAATCAGAGTCGTATATCTTAATTTTGCAGTGACTGGAAGATACATTTGATGGCACGGTCCAATCATAGTAGTACCCGCTTGCCTTGACGGTGTCAATGGTCTGCCAGCTGGGTGAAGTGTGATGGGCATCGCTGGCGTATTTGAGGATAACATTGCTGATATAGGCGCTTTCCCATTCGATGCGATAGGTCTCTCCGGCATAGAGAGTATCGGCCTGGTTAGGTGAGATGAGCGTGACGCCGGGATTTCTGACGGGGCAGATCAGGGAATCACTCACTGCTCCGTAAACATCTTTGGCGGTGAAATAAAAATAGAACAGACCCTGATACTTGCTGTTGCGATTGGAAGGCTGATGAACTGTGTAGATTCCATCACCGCTGATCTCGTCGCCTCTGGTGCCGGTATCACTTAAATAGAATGTTGGATCGGCGAAATATTCCCCATCGGGTCTTTTGACAACATATGATACGGCCCCCTCGTAACTGATCTCATCCGAGCCCTGTGGATCGGTTACCCGAATCTTAAAGATCAAGGTATCACCTTTTTCAAAGCTTTCAGGAATAACAATCGGAAATAGATCGGGTGGACTGTTAGGTTCTGCCACCTCTGATTGGGTCTCGATTTCGCTGGCATTCCCGTCCTTATCAAAGGCCTGCACCTTGACCGTGAAGTATCCCTCACTGTTTGCCATGGCAGTTGAATCAACCAGGTAGGAGTAGACGTTATCTTTCCAGATGATATCGGGCAAGCCGGAATCTACCAGGCAACTTGTCAGAAAAAGCTCCTCGGTTGTGACGGAAACCGAATCTTTGCGGTAAAGTTGGAAAGTTACCGAATCAATATTGTTCCAGCCCTGGGGATCTATCACCTCGGCGGCAATGAAGAGAGTTTTATGCAGCTGCGAGTAATTCAAAACTACGGAAGTAATCACTGGTTCGCTTAGTAAATCCTCTTCCTGGGTTGGACTAATGCAGGCAATACCAATAAATGCCACCGGGATAATTAGCAGAAGTTTCTTTTTCTTTTTAGATAATTGCCAGTGCAATCCATTCCTCTTGATTAAGCTCTTCCTGAACAAACAGACGGTAATTTAACACATTAGACTTAAACATAGCACTCTCATCTTGCAGAATACCGGAAAAAATACAGGTTGGGATTCCCTTTTGTTTATGGATATTGGCTAACAGGACTAAATTTGATTTTAACACAATATTACTCAAAATCAGGTCAAATTGATAAGTATTTAGTTGGGTAACATCACCAATTTTTAGACTAAAACGGTCTTTTATCCGGTTTAGTTCCAGATTTTCGTGAAAATTGGTTGCGATATCCGGATCAATGTCCCAGGCTGCGATAAATTCGGCACCCAATTGAATAGCGGCAATCGTCAATATTCCACTGCCACAACCAGCATCCAGAACAGACATACCCGGGTGCAGATATTGCTCAAGCAGCCGCAAAGTCATTTGGGTAGTTGGATGAGTGCCGGTACCAAAAGCCATGCCCGGTTTAATTGCAATTTGAACCTTTTCGCTTCCTGTATAAGATTCCCAATAGGGATGGATGACGATGTTTGGGGTAAGGTGGATAGTCGAAAAATATTTTTGCCAGTTGAGATGCCAATCCTGATTGGCAATATACTCTGATTCGTAAGAGCTTGCAGGGTACCCAGAAGATAGAGCCAGGTTTTGAACTGCCGTAGCAATAATGTCGGGATTTGCTGGCTCGAAAAAGGCTTCGAGCTCCTTTTCACCTTCGATTACTCCCAGGCAACCGATTTCGTGCAGCATAACAATCAGTGATTCCCAGTCGTAACTATTTTTAAGAAAGCGATATTTGAGCCATTTTCGGGGAGTGGTTTTCATTGTTTTATTTTTTTGATAAGTAGATATAGTCATAGAGCACCTGTCCGACAACCGCCAAACTGTGGGGAGAGCATTTATCCGGGGTATCCATGGTAGTATGCCAGAAATTCTGGTAGCGATTGGGATATTCGAAGTCGATCAAATCAATTGAGGGGATGCCAGCATATTTGATTAACATGATGTGATCATCGTAGATATGACTACCAAAGCGATGCTGGAATTCGGTAAACCCCCTGTTTTTAGCAATATTCCAGATGATTTGCACGAGTTCTGGATGGCTTTGATAGGAATGACGCTCGATTGGAATATTGAGTTCCTTATCCCCGATCATGTCAATAACTATGGCTTCAGAAGGTCGGCTGACAGGGAGGTGCCGGGCAAAGTACTCCGATCCCATACAATAGTAGTCAAATGAGCCTGAATATCCATAATCTTCACCATCGAAGAGAACTAAAAAGACCGCTCTTGGAGGACGCCGCAGGGCGATTAATTCTCCCAGATGCATCAGGACAGCAACTCCGCTGGCACCATCGTTGGCACCCAGAATAGGTTTTCCCCGATTAGCCGGTCGGGGATCGTGGTCAGCCCGGGGTCGAGTATCCCAATGAGCACCAATGACCAGCGGATTGTCGGCTGCAGGATTGAAGCCGGCAATGACATTGGTCAGGGTAAAGGTGACCTTGTCCACGGGGATGAATTGTTCAAAAGTCTGTAGGATTAGGGTGTCGGCAATGGTTGCGAAGAACTGTTGATAATATTGGAGAGCCTTGTTGTGTCCGGTGGAACCGGGATTGCGATAACCGATTTCACACTGCTCGGTCAGGTAGGCAAAAGCCTTTTTGCCCTTGAATTCAGCCTGGCGATGGCTGCATACTGCGAAGGTAAGGAGGAAAATGCTAAGAATAAATTTGATACGCATAATTAACCACTTATTGCAATGTTAATGTCAAAACCGCCGTTGCGGGTAATCCGTTTGCCGGTGCGAGCATTGAAGCTTTCACCGTAAGAATAGAAAATACCGCCGGTGACTTTCTGAGTGAAGGAATAGGTCACCCGCGGTTCAATTTTCCAGTTTCTATTTTCCTGTTGCACAGAAAATTTTGTGGATTCGGCTTTACAGGCTCTTGTGATTGACGAGCCGTAGTCGAAATTCATCGTGAAAGTGATGGTGTTTTCAAGGCGCTTGTCCTTTAAAAACGGCAGGGGAATAGTAAGTCCACCTCTTTTTTGATAATTCAGAGTGGCATTGATATTTTTTTCGCGGACGATCTCGGTACCACTCGTGAGATTGTTAATTGTCTTACCCTGACTCATGCGGGCGGTGGCATTCAAGTCGGCAGTAATCTGCATGGTCAGTCCAATCAGCGGCTGAAAGTAGACTTGATAGGAAGAATTTGTAACTTCGCCATTGCGATAATTTTTTGCTTCTTTTCCGGAAAAACCATGATCCAGTGATAATTTTTTAAATACTTTTGAAAGTAGCCAGATTTTCTCCACTTGTGACCAACTAATAGAATAGCTGGGGAAGGGAATACCGTCTTTACCTTTGTTTTTATAGGTAAGATAATCTCGGGTGAAAGTACGACTGTTAATTCCCTGAGCTTCGGTCCAGGAGGAATTCTGATTAAAGCTCAAGTTAGATCTGATGTCATTAGTTATCTTTATTCCGGATCTTAAGGAGAAATCGTTACTGATTGCTACGTTATCCAGGTTTGTTCCTGCTAAGACAGTATCTACTTTGATGCCGGGATCGTAGGTGAGGCCCATTCGATATGCTAAACTGGGATTGCCAATACGGAAGTTATTGCGGTTACTAATGCCCTGAGAACCGCTGATTTGAATCGGATCGATATGCCCCAAGGCGCTGAAAAGATTTTCGAGCAGCGGGATCTCTTTAGATTTAGCGGGCTCCTTCGAAGTTGTTTCGTCAGGGACTTGAGTTGCAGTTGATCCTTTGCCGGATCTTGGTGAGTGCTCAGAGGTAACCGCCGAGGTAGTCTGCTTCTCGGATTTGGGAGAATAAAAGATCTTGATAATCGAAGCAGGATTGAGACTGAAAGAGCCGGTGATCCGGTTTTGGTTGCTAAGTTGGTCAATATATGGTGTTTGGCTATGGGCTTGTTCACTCCAGTTGTAATTGGCGTTGTAATTCAGACTTGGGGTGAACCAGCTGAAAATTTTTGGGGTGAAGGAGGCGTTGTAACTTTCGGCGATGTTAATGGGAATCCCGAAATTGAAGTCTTGAATGATAGCTATTTTATTATAACGCAGATCGTTCAGGTTGTTCTGCATTGTGCGGGAGTAATTCATACTCAGGTTTTCCAGCATCTTGTAGCCGGCGAGGATGGTATTACTCATATTCAAGTCATATGAGGGGGTAATATTATTACTTGTCCGAGAGACTGTCCGGGATTTATTCTCACTGGCATTGGCAGTGAATTGAAGGTTATTCGGGGTATAATACCAGTGCAGCTCGCCTAGTTTGTCGCCAAGAAGGGGAACAGGCTGCAGCCATTTGAAGGGCTGGAAATAATTATTTGTGCCAAAAGGGACTCTATATGAGACATTCCCCTGGTAATTTTCACTGTTGATCAGTTTATTCATCACATTTGAACGTTCTGCCCACTGGGCATTGAAACCAAGACTGAGCTGGTCTATAGTATATTTTGTTAGCCAATAATCTGAGCCGCGCTTGCTGATAGAAGTATTGAATCCGTAGGATTTTGAGAGATCCATAATACTATCCGGTGGACTGTCACCAGTCAGGATATCGGTTCCGGGAACGTATTTGGGAATGCCCGTGTGGTTCGTGTAAGAACCTGAGACTGGTAAACGTAAACCCCAGCTTGCCGGGGTGAGTTTATCCAGAGAAAAGCTGCCGTTGGCCGAAAAGTTTTGGTTGGTATTGAGGCCTGATGGTTGCAGGCTGGGGCGCTGCTCGACAGTGTGAAAGTCAGCGTCCTGTTGTGACATGCTGATATTTAATCTGGCTACACCGGCGATGTCCAATGCCATATTTGTACGATAAGCAACACCCGGATCGCGACGGACTTCGGAAAGGCGCAGTTCATCAATCCAGACCTCGCCAAAGACAGTGTTATCGTAGCGTGGGAGGGGTGTTGTTTGATCATAGTCATCCAGGGCATATTTCTGATTGATCAGACCAATTTCCAGCTGCTGGACGCGCGAAATAGCGGGTTCGCCGTAGATGATAATTTCCATGCCGGTATAGCTACCATTCTCGACTTCGCGCCAGCGCCGCTGAATAATTTCACCCTTTTCATTCCGGATAATCCGGAACTGCTTGGGATTTATCTCGTGATCTGGGAATTCTATTTCGCTGTTATATCCTTTCAAGCTGGTCACGAAATCCAGGTCAATTTCCATGTAATTCTTTTTGTCCCAGCCGGGATACACAGATTGGCGGTACTCGTAGTACTGGGGATTTTGCCCACCGCGCCCAAAGCGGATAAAGAATTGCAGCGGAGTTTTTTCCTTGTTCTGGTAATATTTGGTACGGCTGTGGATATCATGGCCATTGATAAACAGTTTCATTTTTCGATAGGTAATGAAGCTTGCTTCTTCTAACAGTACTTTTTTCGCCGCGGCGATTTCGCCTGGTTTAATCCCTTCGCTGCCATTGAACCATAATACCAGTGATTGCTCCTTCATCCGGATCTCATTGATCCGGTCATATTCACCTTCGACACCTTTGGGAGCCTTGTAAGTATCGGGATTATCTTCGGAATTAATGACGGAAATCTCAAAAGCATTTTCGCGCTTTTCGTAAATTCTACCCTCAGTTGTTGCGATTCCCTGAACTTCCCATTCGTTACCAACCATTTCGATTTTGGCAATCATCACGGTATCCTCGTCAGCTGCGCCGTCGAACCAGAGGCGGCAGGATTCAATCGTCTGCCAGGTAATGTTGCCCTCGGGATTGATCTTTTTAAAGTCGGTTAGCGGGATACGATACAATTTCCACCCAGTGGGGCGACCGTTTTCAAACTGGGTGCGACCGGCAACAAAGTCATTGTCGACTTCATCATCGAGTGAAAAATCGGCGGTGTAATAATCGTTGACCAGGTCTACAGTGTAGTCGCGATCCAGGTCTTCGCTATTAGGTATGTTGCCTCTGGCGTCGCGCTCATAGTTGTTTTCGGTGCCGTTGATATAGCGGTAATTGGTTGAGCCCTCGCTCCATTTCCAGTTGTCGGAATGGGGATCCTCTTTGTTGCGTTTGTAAACGGTCTCCAGTCGGTCATCGCCATAGTGCAGGGTACCGCGGGAAGTAATGATATATTCATCGGTGTCGAACTGTCCGTCAATCCCGGTATCTTCACCCTTATCCACCAGATCGTTTCTGAAGCCGCCAACCGGTTGGTCCTCAGTATCAAGCTTCCGGTTAGGAATTACATCTTCGCTGATCTGACCGAGATCTACGTGGAGTCTGCCCTTTTTACCCCGGACCCAAATTTCTAAGTATTTAGATTTCGATTGGTCGTAATAACTGGACGGAAAACTGTAGGTAATCCCACCCCACGCCTCTTGCGGTGTGCAAGCATTGTCAGCTACTTCAATTGACCATTGGGGATCGAGAACCATGACCATGATCTCGGTTATATTATTCTGAGCCTGAGTGCTGACCTCTTTATTGGGCCAGATGTTTTTTGTAGCTACACCACCATAGGGATTGTACCAGAACATGAATCCGCGCTGATTTTCCCTTCTGCCGGGTGGCGCCGCAGAGTGCGACCAGTAACGCTGCATGATTGGGGGAGAAGTAATTCTTTTGGAGCTCTCGAAATCATCAATGAAACCAACACCGTCAGGATCACCCGTAGCTTCGTTGCTAAGGGTATTGGGATTGGGATTGACTCGTGCAATCTCACCCTCGAAAGACAGGGATGACATTTGGTCGGCTTTAATCAATGGCAGCCAGTTAATGGCTCTGGTCAGGAAAGGTAGGTTTTGGCTGAATTTGCCATTCATGTCCCAAACGAAATTGCGCATTGGTTCATAGCCAATGTCAACTTTTTCATCAATAACCGATTGACCGAAATAGAGAGCGGTAGCACCAATGAAGGAATTATCGCCGAAATCGTACTGAGCGCGGACACCTAAAATCGTTTTCTTATCCAGCTGAAAGAATTGGTTGCGTTCGTATTTGATATCCAGCTTTTGGTCGGGATTCGTGGCATCGACACGCAGGAGGGTAAGCGTTCCGGAGAAATAATCGATCGTATAATCCACACCCCGGGTCAATGTTTCGCCACCCAGCTGGACCGACTCACTCCCCTCGATAATCATTGCCCCTAAATTGATAATCGAGCTGCGATTCTCATATTTATAGACGATTTCGAATTTAGAGTCCTCGTTGATTGCCGAATAATCGGTGCGGTTTTTATTATACATAGCCGTGCAGCTATAAATGGTGTCGAGGTTGGGGTTGTAGGTGCCGCTCAAATCGTTTTGCTCAACCTGGAAGGGGCGCAGGTAGGGTATCCAAAGTTCGCCCGCCTGTAAATTCAGGATGGCGGGATTAATATCGACAATTTCATCAGGATTGGGGGAGTTGTTTTTATCGCGCATGTCCAATCCAAATTTCTGGAGGAAGCTGATGCCATCCAGTGGATCACGCTCCACCTTACCCTCTTTTGCATGGATATAGACTATTTGCAGATCAAAGCCCTGCTCGTCAATGCCAGTCGCACCCAGGTAATAGACGTTCTTAAATTCGAGATCCCAGCAGGGGTGAGCTGGCAGCATTTGCTGGGGTTTAATCAACTTGAGTGTGATATCGCTGGTGTCGGTCAGGGCGCGATTCCAGCTGCCATAAGCTTTAAGCGTTTGCTTTTGGGAGTTGACTACCCGGTAGGTCACGGCGAGGATTTCATTATCCTGAAGCATAGTTGACATGCGAATAAAACCCAGGTCCAGATTATAAGTGTAATCTCTGTCGGGTTCCATACGCATGAAAAAGCGTTGCTCAATGTAATTGGTATCCGCATCCTGTTGATTGGGATCGATATAAGCATAACCATAGACACAACCGGCTTGCTCGGTGGTAGTAGACTTATATACTTCCAGGTTCGATATAACAGAATTAGGATCGTACACAAAGACCCCACCGTTTTCGTGAAATCCCTGATAGAATTTGTCGCGGAAATCTCTATCCAGGAAGAAATACAGATTTTTGCGATAGTCGGAATCTTTAATTGTCGCCTCGGTTTTCTGAGCTCCGCCATCAACGCTCAACTTCTCTTTTTTGCCCTTCTCTACACTGGCAATGGTAGTAATATCCAGAGCCCCCAGTTTTAAAAGAGCTTTTAAGCCGAACAGACCATTATTTTTACCCGAGAAGGTTACAAATTGGGTTGAAGGTAGAGCAAGTGCCACATTGCCAGCCTCGATCTTTTGGACAATATCATCTTCCTGACCGGTATAAATAATCCGGAGATTGTTTTCGAAATCGAAATCGCGTTCGCTGTCCTGGTCAACTAAAATACTGATCCGATCACCGATTTTGCCCTCAATGTTCAGCTGCTGCTTCTGATCAACGATGAAGGTGGTCGAGCGCGTGTCCCGGTATCCGGTGCGCACCTGGGACTGGTTCTGGCTCTGCAGACGGCCATTGATATTGACATTTCCGGCGACCCGCAGTGAAACCCGCTGCCCGGCAATATCGGCTCCAATCAGTTCCAACTTTTCCGATCGCACTGCCGTTTTCTCTGCGATATAACCCTTACGGCAAAGGTCACTCAATTGAAAGCGCAGATTATTTTGGATTTTTAGGGCATAATAGTCTGATAAACTGACTCCCTGAGGATAGAGTAAATCGGTACCATCCATCTGATTAGTGAATATGAGATTGTTGCCGGTAGCGTCAATTTCATGGGTGGCTTTGAGACCGGCAAAATTGATTTTGAGAATATTGGTATTTAGTGTTACATAATCTGGTGAAAGCAAAGATAATCCGCGCGGTCGCTCAATCCCAATTGGACTGGAGCGCGCGGAAAGCCAATCGATTCTCATCGGAAAAGCGACGCCCTCAGCTACAGGAGCTTCCTCCTGAGCTCTGAGAACGCAGAATCCGAGCATTAAGATTAGCCGGACAATATATTTCCACCAACGATAATGTGTTACCACCCAAATTTTCTTTCAATATGGTTTGATACTAACTGCTTTGCAAGTAGCAAATTTGGGGGGTGACACCTCAGCGATTTGGGGTTAGGACGGTAAGCTTTTGTTGAACTGCTTGATACAGACGCCGGAAAGCCTGTCCGCGATGGCTCAGGGCGTTTTTTTCGGCGGGAGTCAGCTCGGCGAGAGTTTTACCCTTTTGGGACAGGAAGAAGATCGGGTCATAGCCAAAACCGCCTGTTCCGCGGCGGCGGGTCAGGATTGTGCCCTCGAGCTGACCCTCTTCGGCAATCATTAATTGGGGATGGAAAAAGACTGCCACGGTTCGAAAGCGAGCTGTTCTTTGAGATGCCGGAAATTGGGAAATTTCCCGGATTAATTTATCAATATTATCATCGTATGTAGCACCTTCACCAGCATAGCGCGAGGCGAATAAACCGGGTTTGCCGCCCAGGGCATCAACTTCGAGACCGGTGTCATCGGCAATAGTAGGTAATCCTGAAAATTCTGACAACATTGATGCTTTTTTTAATGCGTTTTCGAACAGGGTGTTCCCATCTTCAATAATGCGGGGAGCTCCAGCCAATTCAGCTACCGTCGTAAATTGTAATTTCGGCAATTTGAAGATATTGCGGATTTCCTGCACTTTATCCTGATTATGGGAGGCGATTAGTATTTTCACGGTTCCGGGACAAAAAGTTAACTTCTCTCTTAAATAAAATGCCCAGAATGTTATTGAAAAATCCCGTCAATGTCAAGCGAATTGACGGGACTTGCTGACGGGAATTACAGATGGGAGTGGTTTATCGGGAGATCAGGATTTGCGGTGGTGAATTGATACCGCCCCGGATGATTCTATATCTTGTGTTGTTACATTACCATAATACACTATGGAAGATGCACCGGCCGCCTGACCGGTTAGACTGCCACCGTCCATGGTCAGGATTACCCGGCTGGCACCCTTGACATCCAGATTGGCATTTACGACCCGGGCATTTTTAAAATTGATATGTGAGGCACCTTCGCACGCTACTTTCAAATCGGTTATGGAGGAATTGTCAGCTTTGATTTTGGCGGCGCCGGTAATATGGATATCGAGGGTTGGGCAATCAAAGTCGGTTAAGAAAATTGAAGTTCCTTCGACAGCTTTAATACCGGTAAGATCCGGCATTACTATCTCAGCCCGGATTGCATTTTTATGGTTAAGCCCCTTAGTATCGTACTCCAGAGCTAGTTCAGAGGAATGCTGATCCACCGTTACTCTCTCGGCGAGCTCGGGGGGATATTCGAGCCGGATGGCATATTTGCTGCCCTGAATGACATTGATCTTCCAGACTCCGCGAATCCGCAGGGTATTAAAATTGCTAAAATTGAGTTCTTGCTGGTTCAGATCGCTGCTCCAATAGTGGTCGGATTCCGGAGCAGTTCGATTCAGCACGATCCTGGAGGCGGTGATTATCCCGGTTATTGAAACGAGAAGAATGATTAGAATTGTCAATAAAATTTTGCTGCTTGTTTTCATAGTATCATCCTGTCTTAGCGTAATTATTATAAAGTTCCTTGACCTCATTTAAATCAATCTTCAGCAGGCTCATCATTTTAAAAACCTGAGGCAGCCAGGCATTGATGAAATCCTCACGCTTCAGCGCCCGGGTGAGCTCCTTGGCTCCGGCTGCCACAAAGTAGCCGATTCCCCGCTGATTATAGATAATCTTTTTATCCTGTAAGTAGGTGAAAGTGCGCATCACCGTGTTGGGATTAACTTCAAGAGAAATTGCGAGATCGCGTACCGAAGGTAACCGGGTTTCTTCATGCCATTCCCCGGAGAGAATGTTTTCGCAGATCAAGTCGGCGATTTGCAGATAAATTGGTTGATCCTTTTGAAATTCCATCTTAGACCTCGGTTTCACTCAAGCGCAGATAGGTTAGCACCCAGCACAAAGGAGCCAGTACAATCCAAAAGAGATATTTAAAAATGGAAGTTAGCGTATAACCAAAATTACCCGGGAAGTTGTAGTCCGAGAAACCCAAATTGTCCACAAAACTCATCCCCTGAAAATAATCATTATATACAATCCGGAAAACGATAGCAGCAAAAATGCCGAGCAAGATTACCAGGGCAAAGAGCGACACGCCGGTTTTCATAAACTGGTGTTTTTTGAAATAAACGCTGCCAAACAGGAAAATCGAATGAATTACCAGATAGACAGCAATGGTCAGCAGAACATCCTTGGTCAGCGGATTAAATGCCGGAAAACTGCCCCAATCATAGATAGCGGCAATGCCACTCGAAATAAGCGAAAACAAATAATAAACAATAACGCTAATCAGCGCGAAACCGATACCGGAACTAAGCAGGCGCACCAGCATTTTCTCGAAGAGCGAGGCTGGCAGCAGGAAAAAGTAAGCGTTCCGGATGGGTTTATGAATTTCCGAGAACACTCCCGCGCTGAACAAGAATCCGGCGATGAATAGCATGGCGGGATAAAAGCCTTGATGAAAATCGCTGTCAACCCGATGCGGCGGAAACAGCAGCGGCGGAATTGTGCTGACGAAATAAATCGCGGCGATAATCCCGGTGCCGATTAAAATCGTGCGGGAGTATTGCTGAATGTCGGCACGGATCAGCATTGCAAACCGTTTGGGATCAAAAATAGACTTGATCTTCATTTAAGCCTCCTGTTCAAAAATAGTCCGGATCCGTTCCTGATTACCGATAACGGCGTTGAAGAGCAGTTCGATATCCAGATTGCTTTCAGCCGAGCCGTCATTTTCGGTGATGAACAGATATCCGCCCAGGGTCTTCTCGGCATATAGGACCGAAGCCTGATCAGGCTCTTCTTTCTGCAACTTTACTATCAGCTTCCGCGCGATGGATTCAATTGTTTGCTGAAAGATGATCTTGCCGTCGTCCAGGATGACAATCGGGTCAATCAGGTTGCCAATATCCCGTACCTGATGAGTGGAGATGATGATGATCCGGTCCTCACTCAGCGCCGCCGCCAGCAGTTTCCGAAATTGGCTCTTGCTGGGAATATCGAGCCCGTTGGTTGGTTCGTCAAGAATCAGCAAACGACAGTTGGTTGCCAGACCAAAGGCGACCAGAAATTTCTTCTTTTGCCCGTAGGATAATGAGGTCAACCGCTCGTTATCCGGGATCTCGAAGGTTTGGAGATAATCCTGGAAAGACTGCCTATCGAAGTGCGGGTAAAATGGGGCGTAGGAACCAATATACTCCTTAATTTTGAGCGGCGGAGTAAAAAACTCCTCGGGCACGAAATAGATATCCTGCAGCATGTCGGGATTGCGTTGGGGCGGCGAGAAAGAAAAAACCTGGCAGTTGCCCTGCTGCGGAAATAACAAACCGGAGACGATTTTCAGCATGGTGGTTTTCCCGGCTCCATTTTTGCCTAACAAACCGTAAATGTTGCCATCGCCCAATTTTAGACCCAGACTATTGAAGAGTGGTGGTTTTTGGCGATAGGCAAAGGTCAAGTTTTCGATTGCGATCATAGTTGCTCCGTTTTAGTGTATTAATTAACTATCACACTAATAATGTAGGCAATGGTTAAATTATTGTCAAGCTTTTTTTTCTGGCGGGTTGAAAAAATGTTAAAAATAGTTGCAATAACCAGTAAGAAATCTATAGAAACCAGTCAAAAATGGACTGGTTTTATTTGATAGAATCAAGTAACATTTTAGGTATAAAAAACTAAAAGATAATTCCAGAAATGGAGGATTCAATCTGATCGAATTCTATCATTGCAGCGTCATGCAACAGATATCGATTGTTTATAGTAATATATAAACAAAAAAATAACTGTAATAATTTTCAAATCTATTTTTTAAATATTAAGATGGAAATTCCACATGCAAGAATATCTAATATTATTGACCAAGCTGAGTATGTAATAAAACCACGAAACGCTTTTTTGTTTTGTGAACTAATTGTTTTTTGATACGCTTTATCACCATTTGTAATAACGAAAAGAGAATGTTTATTATAATTTTCGAGTGATAAATTAATCATATGTCCAAGATATCTTCCAAGAATGGAGAAAACGGGAATAAAAAAGCCAGTACAAAGCATCCAATACATCATGTATGTAATTGTACTAGCTTCAAGTTGAGACATAGTCAGCAAATGACCTTTAAACCATGTAATAAAAGCCAATGAGATTAAAGCGGCGAATGTAGGAAGTGAATAATGAAATATTCTTGCAATATTTTTCCGTTTTGATCGTACCCATTTGCGCCATCCAATTATTATATCTGCTTCACTTCTCGACTCAACCCACTCTTCAACGATGTTTAACAATTCGTCGCTAAGAAGATGACTAATAAAATCAACGCGAGCAATAATTGGAGCCATACTGTATTCAACTTCAGTAAGTTCCGAAGCATCTCGAGAAGTCATGGCATGAAGAAAATGCATGGGATCAAATCGAGTGACAAATTTAATTGTTAATGTATGTCGCTGAGGAATTGGATATTCTGGCATTTTAAGCAGGAAGTCCCACCTAATTGAAATCGATTCGATACGTTTTGATGTTTGCCAATTATGTGTTTGAAATTCAGCCCAAGTTCCAAAATGTGTTGCACGATTTTTATCGTACATGATGTCAACAGTCACAATGCCAG
>Ga0315555_1001137_pt1 | contig 19204 bp, 12 predicted proteins | sample SalMarSW160380MG_FD_202113 | JGI IMG/M metagenome (GOLD analysis project Ga0315555, IMG submission 202113) | Salt marsh sediment microbial communities from the Plum Island Ecosystem LTER, Massachusetts, United States - Salt Marsh Sediment SW1603-80 ... | reverse complement strand
CTGGGCCTGCCCTACGACAGCTCCGAGGGGCGCGCCTACGCGGCGACGATCACAGCGCTGATGCACGGTGAAGCCTACCGCACCTCGGCCGAGATCGCCGGCGTCACCGGACCGTTCAAGTACTACAAGAAGAACCATCGTCCGTTCTTGCGTGTGATGCACAAGCACGCGGATGCGGTAAGCCGGATCGACAGCACTCGCGTCCCAAAGCCGCTGCTCGAAGCGGTCGAGGACGTCTACGCGGAAATGCTGCACCTCGGCGAGAGCAACGGCTTCCGCAACGCCCAGGCGACGGTGTTGGCTCCCACGGGAACGATCGCTTTTATGATGGATTGCGACACGACGGGCATCGAGCCGGACATCGCGTTGGTCAAATACAAGAAACTGGTTGGCGGCGGGATGCTGAAGATCGTCAACCGCACAGTGCCGCTGGCGCTCAAGACACTCGGATATGAGGCAAAGATCGCCGAGGGAGTCGTCCATTACATCGAAGAAAACGACACGATCGAGGGCGCGCCCGGCCTGAGACCGGATCACCTGCCGGTCTTCGACTGCGCGTTCAAACCGTTCAAAGGCGACCGTTCGATCCACTACATGGGTCATGTGCGGATGATGGCGGCGGTTCAGCCCTTCCTTTCGGGGGCGATCTCGAAAACAGTCAACATGCCGAACAACGCGACCACCGACGATATCCGGGGAGCCTATGTCGAGGCGTGGAAACTCGGCCTCAAGGCGATTGCGATCTACCGCGATGGCTGCAAGGCTTCCCAGCCGCTTTCGACGAAAACCGAGGCAAACGCCGGCGAGGTGGTCGCTGAGAAAAAGGTGGACGTGAAGAGGGCCGCCCGGAAGAAACTCCCCGACGAACGCAAGAGCATTACCCACAAGTTCTCGGTCGGCGGCCACGAGGGATACATCACCGTCGGCGAATACGAGGACGGAAAACCGGGCGAAATTTTCGTCGTCATGTCCAAGGAAGGTTCCGCGATCAGTGGGCTGATGGACAGCTTCGCTACAAGCATCAGCATCGCGTTGCAGTACGGCGTGCCGCTTAGCGTGCTCGTGCGCAAGTTCATCCACACCCGTTTCGAACCGTCCGGTTTCACCAACAACCGGCAAATCCCGATCGCACACAGCGTTATGGACTACCTGTTTCGCTGGCTCGCCTTGAAATTCCTGCCTCCGGAGGAACACGGAATATCCACCCCGGACGAAGATATTGATTCAGACCTGATCGAGAGTGACCAGAAAGCGATCGAAGCCGCCAGCGGAACGGGCGACGGAAACGGCAATGGGTCCAGTAAAGAGAGCAAAGGCGAGAAACTGAGCGCCGACGTGATGCGTGAGGCGCAGCGAGTAATCGACCAGGTCGAACGTGAAGAGCATTTTGTCGCCGTCAACCAGTCGGACGCTCCGCCCTGCGCCACGTGCGGTTCGATCATGGTCCGCAATGGTTCCTGTTACAAGTGCCTGAACTGCGGCACAACGAGCGGGTGTTCCTGATACACTGCTCGCATTGCACGACTCCCAAACGGGCGTTCCGAAGGATGGAGCGCCCGTTTGTTTGTGGGGCGCCCTCGAGGTTCAAAAGAGTGATCTGACATGCCTGACAAAACGAATGTGACAGCCGGCATAATGAACCGGCCGGTATCCAGCATCACCGCCGAAACATTCAAATCCCCGGATGAGCGCGCAACGAGCCCTCTATGTAAAAATTCCCCGCCAAGCGGACCCTATCTCTCGGGCCGCGATGCGTTGAACCCCGGGTGCTATGACTATCTTACCCGTATCCGCGTACTCTTCTTGAGGTCAATATGCTCATCCAACGCGCTTTGATCACTGGGGCGAGCAGCGGGATTGGCGAGGAGTTCGCCCGCCAGCTTGCCCGCCGTGGATCGCACCTGATTCTTGTGGCACGCAGAAGGGAGCGCCTCGATGAGATCGCCGAGGAGCTGAAACAGGCGTACCATGTGGATGTCGAGGCGCTCACTGCGGATCTTTCCACCACCGAAGGCATCGAAACCGCGGCCAAGGCAATTCGCCGGACGCGCGACCTGGATCTGCTGGTCAACAACGCAGGCTTCGGCGTGCCGGGAGCATTCCACGACAATGTTTTTTCGCTTGAACAGAACATGGTCCGGGTGCATGTCGAAGCCGTGAACGTGCTGTCGCGCGCCGCTGTCGAAGGGATGGTCGAACGGGGACGCGGCGGGATTATCAACGTCGCCTCGCTCACAGGTTTCGGCCCGACCCCCGGTTCGGTGAATTACAGCGCCACCAAGGCTTACATCATCCGCTTCAGCCAGGGGCTTGCCCTGGAGATGAAACCCTTCGGCGTAACAGTGCAGGCGTTGTGCCCCGGTTTCACCCACACTGGCTTTCATTACACGCCTGAACTGATCGACGCCTTCGAGAAGGGTATGTTCCCCTGGTGGATGTGGATGCGAGTGGAGAGAGTGGTGTTCCGTTCGCTCCGCTGTCTCGACCTCGGAAAAGTCGTTGTCATCCCCGGTACGGGCAATCGCATCCTGGCGTGGATCCTCGGCACACGATTTTATGCCTGGCTTGCGAACATGTTCGCGGGAAAAATCAGGACGGCGAAACTTAAACGAGCAACTGCAGGAACCTGACGCGATGACGACCGACAACAATCCCACCGCAGTGATCACTGGGGCCTCCAGCGGCATCGGGGAGGCCTTCGCACGCCGTCTCGCCGCGCGCAGCTATAATCTGGTTCTCGTCGCCCGGCGAAAGGAAAAACTCGACGCCATTGCCGAAGAACTCAAGAATCTCCACAAGATTCATGTCGAGGTTCTTGTCACGGATCTCGCATCGGAAAAAGGAGTCTCCTCCGCTGAAGCAGCGATCAACGCAAACCGTGTGGATTTGTTGGTCAACAGTGCCGGGTTCGGGACGACGGGCGCGTTTCACGAAGTCGCGGTTGAAAAACAGGCTGCGATGATGAAACTGCAGTTGGAGGCACCGGTGCGACTGTGCCGCGCTGTGCTTCCTGGAATGCTTGAACGGCGATCTGGCAGCATCATCAACCTCTCCTCGATTTCTTCCTTCTTCCCAACACCCAATCGGGCGCTCTACGGCGCGGTCAAGGCTGCGATGAACCAGTTCTCGCAATGCCTCGACGCGGAGGTGGGGCGGTTCGGCATCCGTGTGCAGTGCCTCGCGCCCGGATTTACATACAGCGGTTTTCATGACACCCCGGAATTCGCCGGATGGAGCCGTACGCAGGTGGCGAAAAGCCTGTGGATGACTGCCGACCAGGTGGCGAAGATCTCCCTGTTGGAACTGGCCAAAGGCAAGCGCGTGATCGTGATCCCAGGATGGAAGAACCGCCTGGTCGTTTTTCTCAACACGAATCCGGTCACCTGGCCATTCATGAAAGCGGCGATGAAGCGGCGGTTGAACGATCCGACCCAAGGAATGAAGTGATTGGTTTGACAGATGGTTATCCCTGGCATATCTTCTGTACATCTGTTCAGATTTATTAGATGTTCAAGTTCTTGATATCCAAAAGTTACTGATTCCGGAGTATTCATGAATACCATGTCGCTGCTACTCGTGTTCGCCGCGCTGATTGTCGGCGGAGTGATCGGCTGGCTGGCCACCCGGGTGGCCGTCTCGTCGCGAATCGCCCGCCTTGAAGCGGAAGCAGAATCGGCCCACCGTGAAACGGAAATCACGGAGAAAGAACGAAACCAGGCACGGGAAGAGCTTTCGAACGCGTTCAAGGCAATCGGCAGCGACGTGCTCCGCTCCAACAGCGAGGAATTCATCCGCTCCGCACGCCAGGCACTCCAGACCCTGGTGACTGAATCCAAAGGCGACCTCGAGCAACGAAAACAGGCGATTGAAGCGCTGGTGAAGCCGATTGCCGAAAGCTTGAGAACCGTTGACAGCAAGATCGGCGAGTTGGAGAAAAACCGGGAGGGCGCATACCAGGGACTGATCGAGCAGGTCCGGGCGATGCAGGAAGCAAACGATAAGCTACGCCACGAAACTTCCACTCTTTCACGTGCACTCGGCAAGACGACCACACAGGGACAGTGGGGTGAATTGCAGCTTCGCCGTGTCGTTGAACTGGCCGGCATGTTGGAGCATGTTAATTTCGACGAGCAAGTCAGCGTCGGGGAAGGCAACCGTCCCGACATGATTGTCCATCTTTCCGGTGGCAAACAGATCGTTGTCGATGCAAAAGCTCCGATGGAAGAATATTATCTCGCGGTCAACACAGAAGATGAGTCGTTACGTTCGCAGCATTTGAAGAGTCACGCGGCTCACGTCCGCTCCCGGGTGATCGAGCTCAGCGGCAAAGAATATCATTCCCGGTTGGAACAAACCCCCGAATTCGTTGTCATGTTCCTCCCTTCAGATTCTTTCCTGACCGCTGCAATCAGCGAGGAACCAGGCCTTTTCGAATTCGCACTCGACAAGGGCGTAATCATTACTACTCCTGCGACCCTGATCGCTCTATTGAAAGCGGTCGCCCTCGGCTGGCGTCAGGAGGCGATCGAAAAGAACGCGCGCGAGATCGCCCAACAAGGACGAGAGCTGCACAGCCGCGTAGGTACGCTTGCCAGTCACCTCGGCAATCTTGGCGGGAGCATCAGCGGCGTGGTCAAACACTACAACGAGACCATTGGAAGCATCGAGCGGAATGTCCTTCCTGCGGTACGCAAATTAGAGGATATGGGCGCATCGTCGAGTAAGAAAATCGATGAAATTCCCCCGGTTGAAGTCCAAACCCGCGAGCTTTCGGCCCCTGAAATGGTCGAGGACGAGAAAGAAATACTTCCAAAAAAGCGCAACAAATAAACTTCACTCGAATGAAAAGGTCTCTCCGCTGCCCAACAACGGTTTCCTCGTTTGAGTCACCGCAAGCTGAGGGAGTACATTTAAACTTGTCCTGACGACCTGGGGACTCCAACGGGAGTACACAAATGACTCTCTCCAACGCCATCCCACTCTTCCCGCTGACGAAAGTCCTTTTCCCCAGGATGATTTTGCCCCTGCACATTTTCGAGGAGCGGTACAAGACGATGGTTTCGGATCTCGGGGGGAGCAGCGGGGTTTTCGGCGTTGTCCACAGCCAGGAAGTGCACTCCGGAATGGTGGGCACAAGCGCGCGCATTCAGCGGATTCTCCACACCTATGATGACGGACGGATGGACCTGATCGCCGTCGGAGAAGAGCGTTTTCGCCTGATAGATATCCTCGAGGGCAGCCCCTATCTCGTGGCCCGCATTGAGCCCGTCGAGGACAGCGGCGCGGTGATCCCCGCAAAAAGGCAGATCAACTCGATGCTGGATTTGTACCGTCGTTTCATATCGCGACTCGGGCTGGAGTCCCAACAGCGCGAACAGCTTGAGACACTGGTGGGCGAGATGACCGCAGAGCAGGACATTTCCTACATCATCGGCCAGACGATCGGCCTAGACAGTGACCGCCAGCAGGAGCTGCTGGAGGTCACCAGTCCCGGCGAACGGATCCGTCTGCTCACCGGCGAGCTGCTCCGGCAGGACACCGTGCACAAACTCGCCCGCAGGCTGTTCGAAGGGGAAGATTTCGACCCGACAGTCAACTGATCCACAACTGCGATCTCAACCGAGGAGCCTCCATCCCGCCATGGCCAGATTGCGCATCAGGAATATCGGCTGGGCAGCAACTCCCTCTGCCGGTCTGGAAAATCCATATACGCTGAGGCGCCCCGCCATCGACACCGTGCTTGTGGAGAACGGAACGATTTTCTGGGCTGGGAAGTCCTCCGAGCAACCGGATTTTCCCGGCGCGGAGGACCTTGACGCCGAGGGCCGCGGGATAACGCCGGGGCTGATCGACTTTCACGCCCACCCGGTGTTCGCCGCCACCCGTGAAGCGGAGTTCGAGCTGAGGACAGCCGGCGCCAGCTACACCGAGATCGCCGCGGCGGGCGGAGGCATTCTCAACTCGGTAAAACGGGTCCAGGACGAGACTGTGGACGGGCTTTGCGACTTCGCCCGCCCCTTTCTCGACAACGCACTCGCCCACGGCACCACGACGATGGAGGCGAAAAGCGGATACGGGCTTTCCACGGACGGAGAATTGAAGCTGCTGAAGGCGATCGCTGAGCTGGACCGGACGCACCCGCTCGATCTCCTCCCCACCTTCCTTGGGGCGCACGAGTACCCGCTCGAATACCGCGAGAACCATGAGGGCTACCTGAAACTGCTGACCGACGAGATGATCCCGGCGGTGGCGCAGTCCGGACTCGCAGTTGCAGCCGATATTTTCTGCGAAACAGGCGTTTTTTCCGTCGAGGAGTCGCGCCGGGTGCTCACCGCGGCGAAGGCTCACGGCCTCGCGGTGAAGGTCCACGCGGACCAGCTGACACCCCTGGGCGGTGCGAAACTGGCGGCCGAGCTGGGTGCGCTCTCCGCCGATCACATCGAATTCATCGACGATGAGGGAGTGGACATTCTGGCCTCGTCCGGAACGGTTGCCGGATTGCTTCCTGTCGCCGCCCATTTTCTCAGGATGCACGAAGATCCGCCGGTGAGGGCGATGATCGAACGCGGGGCTATTTGTGCTCTGGCGACCGATTTCAACCCGGGAAGCGCGATGTGCGAAAACATGCAGATGGCGCTTCACCTCGCCGCCATCCGTTTCCGGGTGACCGCCGAGGAGGCGATCTGGATGGCGACAGCAGGATCTGCGAAAGCGCTGGGGCTCAGCGACCGCGGAGCCCTGGAGCCCGGCCAGAGGGCAGATCTGGTGCTCTGGAACGTGCCGTCGCCCGCGATGCTGCCCTACCATTTCGGCATCAACCACGCAGGGATCGTGGTCAAGGGCGGCCGGGTGGTAGCGCGAAACGGGACCCGTGTCCAGTGATTCTGACCGGCACATCGGGCTACCACTTCAGCGACTGGGCGGGCGCCTTCTATCCCCCAAACCTCTCCAAAGACCAATGGCTCGCTTATTACGCTGCCCGGTTCCGCACCATCGAGATCAACAGCACCTATTACGGCGTCCCAAAACGTGAAACGGTGGCACGCTGGGCGGAACAGACCCCTGCGGATTTCCGGTTCATGGTGAAACTGCACGGCGACACGACGCACAAGCGCGAAACGGCGGGCAGAGAAATCCCGGAACTGCTGCATTCGCTGGAACCGCTGAGGACCGAGAGCAAGCTGGCAGGCCTGCTCGCCCAGTTTCCAGCCTCATTCCGGGCAAACGCTTCCACGAAACAATACATTAAATCAATCCATGTTCAGACCGGCGAAATTCCCCTTTTTGTGGAATTTCGACATGCCGGATGGGACGTGGATGACGCCGTGGCGTTCTGCCGGGATGAACGGTTGGGGTGGGTATCGGTTGATCTCCCGCCGCTGCGTTCGCTGATGGGAGCGAGGCCGGCCGCGACATTATCCGTCGGGTACGTACGTTTTCATGGGAAAAACACGGCCGCCTGGTACCATCCCGAAGCCGGGGACCGCTACGACTGGAACTACACGGAAGAAGAGCTGCGAGTCTGGATTCCGCGGTTGAGGGCGATGAACGAACGAGCTGAGGAAATCTATCTCTTCTTCAACAATTGCCATGCCGGCCAGGCGATCAAAAGTGCGGCGCTGATGCGAGAACTTCTCAGACAAGAACAGCTCGAGGTAGGCTGATGACCCGATCCTCGCATCAATCACAGCGCCCTTTTCTTGCGGTCGAAAACGCCTGGTCCGTGGACTCCGCGCACACCTGGGTGTTCCGCTCCTATCTGCCGCAGACGCTGGCAGGCGTTTTGAATACCCTGTTTGCAATCACTATCCAGATGGACGTCCGCACGGGCTTTGCGCATATCCCAAGACAACTTCACGACTATTTCCAATTCGATGGCGGCGCCTTTTCCTTGAGCGAAGGCGGCCTCGTCTTCTACGACGCAAACAAGAAAAGTTGGACGTCTGCGGCGGCCCCGTTTTCCGACAGGTCCAATCTCGGAAAAGAGCTCTGGTTCAGTTGGGCAGGTTCGATGGGAACCGTTCTCGCTGTGGCGTCGAAGCTTTTGGTGCGGCGTCCAGTCAAGATCCGGACCCTGGAGACCTGGGTATTCCGCCTCTCCTGGTACCCGGGAAGTGTCAAGCAGGGGTTGCAGGCACTGGAAGCTTCTTTCAGCAAATACAAAGCCTTGGACTCCTCGCTCAGCCATGTCCTCGAGGTTCAACCCGGCGGTGAAGAGCCCAACAAGCAAATCGACAGCCTGCTTCGCTCGGCGTTGACACTAGCCGATCATATCGACCCGTGGACTCGCAAGAAACTCAACGACTCTATCTGGGTCAACCTTTACAACAAGATACAAGAAAAGGTCGGCTGGGAGCTGATGGTTGACAAGCTGATGCCTGCCATTGCTGACGCCATCTGGGAAACACTCGGGTACGACTTCTTCGAATTGCTGATTTTCTCGCGAGTAGGTAAGCGGTACGAGGAATTCCTCTCCTACCGGCGGAATATGAGCGATTACGGCGGCAAGTCGATGAATCTGCTGCTCGACGCCCGCCTCGTCGAGAACGTCATCGATAAGCAGGAACCCCGCCAGATCGAAACCACTCAGGAAGATGGGCTGATGAACCCGCACCTGGCGCAGCTCGCGCAGCTCAAAGCCGGGTTAATAGTTCCTCTAGTGCATGAAAAACAAGTGCATGGAATGATAAGTCTCTATTACCGTCGGAAGCCTGAATTGACCGACGTGGAACTGGACAACATCCGTCACGTCGGCAAAGTGCTGGCGCGAAGCATCGAAAACACCAACGCCCACGAAACCGTCCGCCGCCTCGCCACAATCGACGGTCTCACGGGACTTTACAATCGCCGCAGTTTCACCGACATGATATCGCGGGAAATGCGGCGTATCCTCCGGTACAAGCAGTATTTCAGCCTGATTCTCGTTGATATTGATAACTTTAAGAATTACAACGACACAAACGGCCATCTCAACGGAGACAGGTTGCTCTCGCAGTTTGCCCAGGTGTTGAAAACAAGCGTCCGTGAACAGGATATCGTCTGCCGTTACGGTGGCGAAGAGTTCGCGGTGATCCTACCCCACACCGACGCCGACCGGGGGATGGTGGTGGCGGAGAAAATCCGCCGCATGGTGGCGGAGTCGAAATTCGCACACGGTGAAAAACAACCGCTTGGCTTCGTATCCATCAGCGCAGGAGTCGCCGACACACTGGGAAGTGTCAAAACCTACCAGGAATTGATCGATCACGCCGATCGCGCACTGTACCGGGCCAAGGAATCCGGTCGAAACCGCTCCCTTAAATACGCGCCGGATCTTGATTCGGACGCTAAGTAGTTATATTTTTTATTGATCTGTCTATTTTGGGACCAACTCCTTTGGGATGCGGAGGTTACGCACTGCATGGCCACCTATAATGTGCTGTATCTGACGAGTGAACTGTACCCCTTTGCAAAAGTGGGGGGGCTTGCGGACGTGGCGGGTGCTCTTCCCAAGGCGTTGAAGGAACAGGAGCACGACGTCCGTGTGTTCATGCCCAAGTACAAGATCATTCGGGATCGCAAGTGGAACCTGCGTGAAGTGATCCGGCTTCGAGACATCGAAGTCCCGATGGCAGGAAAGACCCACACCGTGTCGGTCAAATCCGGATTCGTGCCGGACAGCAAGGTCCAGGCCTACTTCCTCGAGTATAAACCGTTCTTCGACCGCAAGGACATCTACATCGACCCGAAGACCGGCGAGGGGTGGAAGGACGACGCCCAGCGGTTCGCCCTGTTTGCCCGGGCGGCGTTGGAAACGCTGAAAGTGCTTTTCTGGCAGCCGGACCTGATCCATTGCAACGACTGGCCGAGCGCCCTCGTCCCCTACTACATGAACACGGTGTACAAGGACGATCCCTTCTTCGGAAAGACAAAAACCGTCCTCACCATCCATAATTTCGCCTATCAGGGCTCCTTCCCGGACGACGTCGCACCCCAGATCGGGATGAACGATTTCAATTCGAAACACCCCGCTTTCCATCAGGGTCGGATCAACTTCCTCAAGGCCGGAATCACCTTTGCCAACCAGATTACCACCGTTTCACCCTCTTACGGCAAGCAGATCCTGAAGACTCACGAGTGGTGGGGCGGGCTGGACACGGTGCTGAAGAAACGGAAAAACGACCTGACAGGCATTTTAAACGGCATTGACGGGACCGTGTGGAATCCCGAAACCGATAAGGAAATCGCGGCGAACTACGGCCGGTCGACGCTCGCCGAGAAGCGACAGAACCGTGAGGCTCTCTGCAAGGAATTCAAACTCGAGAACTGCGATAAGCGGATGGTGATCGGCATGATCAGCCGCCTCGTCGATCAGAAGGGGTTCGACCTGCTGCTCGAGGGGATCAAGGATCTACTCGCGCTGCCGGTGATTCTGGTGATCCTTGGTAGCGGTCAGAAGGAGATCGAGGAAAAGCTCACCAAGATCGCGGCAAAGCACTCCGGCCGTGTCGTCCTCAAGCTCGTCCATGATGACGCCCTCGCTCACCGTATCGAAGCGGGGGCGGATGTGATTCTGATGCCCTCGAAATATGAGCCGTGCGGATTGAACCAGCTCTATGGACTGAAATACGGGACTCCTCCGATCGTCCACGGCACCGGCGGCCTCGCCGATACGATCACGGAATTCTCGAAGGACAAGGGAAACGGATTCCGGTTCGACCAATACCGCGCTGTCAGCCTCGTCGCCGCCGTGAAACGGGCCTTGAAGGTCTGGAAAAACGAGAAGAGCTGGAAGAAGCTGCAGCAGAACGGGATGAAAGAGGATCACGACTGGACCAAGTCGGCCAAGGCGCTGGCGAAAGTGTACGGCAAGGCGGTTACGGCCTGACGGAGGTCTGTTTCCAACTTTGTGAAAACGTTTCAGCGGGTCTGTTCCCCCATGCCGAGGTGGAACGGTCCCGCTTTTTGTTGGAACATCGGCGTGGGATGATCGAAGCTGCAAACAGCGTGAAGAGGCACCATGAAAGCCTTTCGTATTTCGCTGCTGGCAATCGCCGCCGTCGCGGGATTGTCCACTCTCCCCACAGGCGTGGCCGCTCCTCCGGAATCCCCCTCGGCTACGGTTGATCTACAGCCTCTCGGCCCATTTGGCAACCTTCCAGCGGACGCGGCACCGCCCACGAAAATCGCCGCTGTGGCGATCCTCGCAGACGGGAGCGTCGCCCTGCTGGACGGCGACACCCGCCGGATACTGCTTCTCGACAACAACGGCGGCTGGCGCGGGGAAGCGGGAGGATTCGGTTTCGGCCGGGGCGCCCTGAGATCCGCAGGAGACCTGGCCGCTGTAGGATTCGAACTCTGGGCGTGTGATCCGATGGCGGATCAGATTGTCCGCTACGATCCCTGGCTGGCTCCCCTGGAACCCTTCACCTCGGTCACGGACGGGAACAGCAAGCTGGCGCTCGAACGTCCGATCTCGGCGGCACGTTCTGTCCAGGGAGACTTGATCGTGCTCGAGGCAGATCGTGCGGACGGATTGCTCACCGACCCGCAGGGACGCCTCGTGGAGCGTGTGGCGTCCTTCGGGCAAGCGGGACCCGCCCTCGTTGAGCCCCGGCGGATCGAAACGACCGACGACAATGGATTCGCTATCGCCGACCCCGGACTCCACGCCGTGGTGCTGCTCGACCGTTTCGGTACTCTGCGCGGACTGCGCCCCTGGAAACTTGCGGGAGACGGGCCGGTGGGAATCGCACAGGGCAACCACCGTCTCTGGCTGTGCGGTGACAGCGGCATCGTCGCTTTTTCAGATACCGGAAGCGAACTCGGACGCTGGCCCCGGGAGATTGTAGGCGGGCCGGTACAAGACATCGCGCTTCGCGGCGACCGGCTCTACGCCGCTGTAGGTAAAAGCCTTCTTCAATTCCGCATCATCGTGAGGGACGGGAGGTAGCGGATGCGGCGGGGAGCGGCGGCAACGGGATTGATCCTGCTGCTGGCGTTGTCGGGCGCCGGGTCGCCACAACTCCGCGCCGAACGGCCGGGAAGGTGGTCGGGAGTGCTCATCGCAGACAGTTCGAAGACCACGCTGCACCTTCCCCACCGCTACCTCGATCCCGCCAGCCTGACGCTGGTAACCCCGTCAAACGATACGCTTCGCGATGGAATCGACTATTCCCTGAACGCCACCGCTGGGATTCTCACCTGGATCGCGACCCTCCCTGACACATTGTACGCGTCGTTCAGCTATCTCCCGGTGAGCGTGCCCGACACGCTGCAACTCTATTCTCCCGACCGGGCGGTCCGTGTGGATACTCTGGAGAGTGAGACCGTTTACGTGCCCGAGCCCTCCCCGCTGGAGTACCTGGAGCGCGAAAACGGTTCACGGCTGCGGAGAAGCGGGTCGATTCTGCGTGGAGTGCAGGTGGGCAGCGGGCAAGACGTTAGCCTGGAATCCGGTCTGCATCTTTCGCTCGAGGGTGAACTCGCGCGTGACATACGAGTGCATGCCCTGCTCGACGACCGTAACCTCCCCGTCCAATCCGAGGGGACAAGCCGGCGTCTCGGCGAAATCGACCAGGTGTTCGTGGATGTCGAGGCCGGGCGGGCGCGTGGACGCTTTGGCGACTACCGGCTGAACCTCGACGGCGGGCGTTATGGATCGCTCGACCGGCGGCTGGAGGGTGCGCGCGTGAGTTATGGAACCCCGGACCTCCGCGTCACCGCCGCGGGAGCTGTGACACGATCGGTTTTTCACACCAACACATTCAACGGCAACGACGGGGTCCAAGGCCCCTACCCACTGACCGGCCGCGACGGAGAACGCGACCTGCTGATCGTCGGCGGCAGCGAGCGGGTCTGGCTGGACGGACGGGAGCTGGTCCGCGGCGAGAACGCCGATTACACGATGGACTACACGCTCGGCGAAATAACATTCACCCCAAGCCATCCGATCGACAGCGAGAGCCGGATCGAAGTGGATTTTGAGTATTCCCCGGAAGCGTATCCGCGCAATTTCTACGCCGGTCAGCTCACGTTCAACAATCCCGAGGGGTGGCTGAAGGGCAACGTCACCGCGCTCCAGGAGGGAGATGACCAGACCCGGCCGACCGGTTTCGAGATGACGGACTCAATCCGCCGTCAGCTTGCCGGATACGGCGACAGCAGCGTTCCGGCGCAGATCGCTTCCGCAGACTCGGTCGGTCCAGGGAACGGCGATTACATCCGTGCGGACACCACCTGGACCGATGGTAAAAGCTACTCCATGTTTCGTTTCTCTCAACCCGGCACCGATGGATCTCCCACCGGGAGCTGGTCGGTGATCTTCAGCAATGTCCCGGGCGCAGAGTATAACCGGGAGTATGACGCCGCGCTTGGCCGCTACCATTTCGCCTGGGTCGGCCCCGGAGCGGGGAGCTGGGCGCCGGTCCGCATCGTTCCGCTGCCGGAACGGTTGCGGCACGTAGCCACATCCTTCACCCTGGCTCCGAGTCCGCAGATCAGCGCCCGTGCGGATATCGGAGTCTCCCAGTACGACGCGAATGTGCTCTCAAACAGGGGCGACAACAACAACGACGGACTGGCCCAGAAGTACGACATCAGCCTTCGCCCCCTGGGTGGAAGTGCCGGCGATGCTCCGATGGTACTGACCGCCTCGCTGCGGGACGAGGGCGCACGGTACCACGCGCCGTCGAGAACGAAGGAGGTGGAATACGCGCGCACCTGGGGTCTTGATTCAGCGTTGACGGGAATCCATGAGCGGGAGCGCTCCCTCCACTTGGCACTGCGCCCGACGAACGGTATAAACCTCGACGGCGGCTGGGCGGCGCTGAAGCGGGGAAACCGAACCAACAGCGACCGGACTGATCTGGCCGCGCAGATCCAGCGGGGAGCACTTTCCTCGATGCTGCGGGCAGACCGTGTCGTCAGCAGCGACAAGCGGCTCGGAGAAAATTCGGATTGGATTCGCTCCTCGGGTAACGCAGGGTTCCGCCTCGGGATCTGGCGTCCCGAGATCGAGGAGGAGGCCGAACAACGCGACGCCACCCGTGACACGACGTACATCGGCCACCAGTACCTGCGGCTTCGCGGCACCTGGCGTCTGCTCGGATGGCACGGGCACGAAGGCTCGGTGTATCTGCAAACCTCCCAGCGAAGATTCGAGCGCGGCGACAAGGAGTACGCACGCCTCTGGAACGAGCGAGGCGCCGGGGGGCTCTGGAGCTGGCACCCGGCAGGGTTGCCCTTGAGTACGGAAACCGAGATCGCCTATCGCGACAAAAGTTGGCAGTCGGCGGACAGTTCGGATGTAACCTCACGCCTGGCGCGGCTCAACGTCAGCTGGGTTCCGTTGGGCGGAGCGCTGTCCGCCGATCTCGCCTATCGCCTTTCGCGGACGGTCACCCGGCCGAGAGTGTTGATCGCCTACACCGTGCCGCAAGGGCAGGGCGACTATATCCGGGTTGGAGACGAGTACGTGTATGACCCGGAGATCGGCGACATCATCCTCCGTCCCGAACCGAGCGGAACGGCGTTGCCAACCACCGACCTGACCGCGGAGTTGAACGTGGACTGGTCGCCCCACAGGCTGCCGGGGGGAGCAGGCAGGATCCCCGGTTTTGGCTGGGAAGACATCAGTCTTGTCACCCAACTGGAGGCCGATGAAATCACGAGCTGGCCCGATCCCGCTTCGATCGCGCTGCTGCAATTGAACTCGTTCCAGACGGATTCGACGATCGACGGACGCCTTCGCTGGCGGCAGGATATGTACCTCTGGCGCTCATCACGGGAATTCAACGCGCGGCTGCGCTACCAGACGGAAGCGCTGCTCATGAACCTCTACGGCACAGGCGCAGAGCAGACGGCGTCGGACCTCTGGGAACTCCGGTTGCGCAACGCGCTCAGCCCCGCTCTCGACCTGGAGTCTCTGGGCACCTGGGAGCGGCGGATGAAAGACCTCGAACGGCGTCTGTCGGGGCAGCGTTTCCACCTGATCGGAGCAAGCAGCGAGACGAGCTGGAGGGCTGGAGGGCCCTGGACGCTGCGGCTTCGGCTACGCGGTCGGATTGACCGGGAAAAGGGCGCCAATGTCGAGGCGCGAGCGCTGGGGCTGGGTCCCGGGATCACCTATGCGCTGCGAGGACGCGGGCGGCTGACCCTCGACTCCGAGGCGTTTTGGGTCGAATCGAAAACGGAGACTCTTCCCTATGAGCTCGCGGAGGGCCGTCCCCCGGGGCGAAACGGGCGGATCAACCTGCGGTCGGATATCCGCATCGGTTCGGCGATGACCGTCCGCGCCGTGTATACATTGCGCATGGACGCCGGACAGAAACCGATCCACATCGCCCGGGTTGAAGCGAATGCGACCTTTTAGCATCTTACCGCACCACGCCGGTTTCCCTCTTTTCGCTTGCGTTGGGGACCGTAACGGGCGAGATTGCGAAACGTGAATTGAACGGATTGAATCTCCCATGAGCGAACTCGAACACCAGGACAACGCGCAATACGAGGACGATGAGGCTTCGGACCGGGAACCGGAAATGGCTCTGAGGACAGCGGACAGAGAGGGCGAATCCGACCTGCCGTCGGATGAAACCGGCCCCGATTCCGAGCTCGAGATCGAACTGCCCAACATCTATGCCCACCTCGCATTCGTCGCCGGGGCAACGGGAATTACAGGCCGTGAAGTGGTTTCCGCGCTCGCCAGCCGCGGCGTCGAAACGATCGCTCACATCCGGAACGACAGCCCTTACGTCAACGAGTGGATCGAGTACTTCCGTCAAGTGGGAAGCGGAGTGGATACAACACCCTGGGATCAGGAGGAAATCTCGCGGCGGCTTGCGGACATCCGCCCCTCCCTCGTTTTCTGCCTGCTCGGCTCCTCGGAACGGCGGATGAAATCGGACGAAGAGTTCAAACCTAACCCTTTTATTGACAGTTACATGGCTGTCGATCTTGGACTCACTTCGATGCTCATCCGCGCGTGCGTCTCCGCCGGTGAGGAGAATTTGCGGTTCATCCTCGCTTCCGCGATCGGCGCGGATGACAGTTCATCAAGCGAATTCATGCAGATGAAGGCAAAAGCCGAAGATTTCCTGATCCAAAGCGGCCTGAACTACACCGTTGTCCGCATCGGTGCCGTGGCCGACTCCGATCGCGGTGGACGTGAGCAGCCTGCCTTCCGCAGTCTCTTCGGCCTCAAGCGGCGTCCCACACCATTCCCGCCAGCGAACGCCCGTCCTCTCGCAGAAACTCTTGTAGATGTTGCGCTTACACCGGATTGCGCCAACCGGATTTTCGAAACCGACCTCTGATCCACTCCGTCCGAGCGTGGACAAGGGATGTTCGAAAGCGTACATCTTTCACCATTAAACTACACTTATGTTCATAAATTACAATATAGTGAGTTCTGGCACATCTGTTGTATGGTAATCTGCGAGAGATACCAGCAGGAGCCTCGCCATGATTGGGAACTATCTGAAAATCGCTGTGCGCACCTTGCTCAGGAATCGTATCTACACGATAATCAATGTCTTGGGCCTTGCGATTGCGGTTGCAGCGTGCCTGCTGATCACGACCTATCTGCATTTCGAATTCACCTGGGACACCTCGTTTCACGATGCAGACAGGGTCTACCGGGTTGTCACCGAAGACATTCCCAAAGGCCGCGATCGCCGTTACAGTTCCACCGTAACCTCACTGCTCGCCCCGGAGTTACGAAAGAGTGTGCCCGGAGTCGAGTCCGTCGTTCGAATTGCGGAGACCGATGCGCTGGCCCGGATCAACCGTCAGCTCGTCAACCTCTCCTCGATGAGCGCTGACTCCAACGTCGCAGAAGTCTTCGGACTCTCGATGCTCTCGGGGAATCCCAAAACGGTACTTGAGGGGCTCCGCTCTGTCATGGTCAGCAGGAGTTTCGCGGAGAAATACTTCGGCAGAACGAATGCGATGGGACAGACGTTTGAAATCGAAACGGATGACTCCTTCGATGTATTCACGATCAACGGTGTCTACCGGGATCTGCCGATCAACTCGACCTACCGTCCGGATATCATCTACCCCTACGAGGTTGACTATTCCGCGATCCGTAAACGGCTCCGCGACACCTGGGGGATGAAGTGGTCGGAAACGATCGTACGGCTCAAGCCAGGTGTCCAGCCAGCAACGGTGGAAGCTGCGATCGAAGAGATGACGTCATCGCTCAAAGTCAATACGGATGAACTTTACAAACGAGCCTGGTACTTGCAGCCGCTGCGCCAGATCCACATCGCATTGAAAAACCCCAAGGGAATGCCGACGACCACGGAGGCAATCGCAGCCCTGGTCCTTTCGGGGATTACTCTGATCATTTTGCTGATCGCGAGCATCAATTTCACCACTCTCTCCCTTGGACGTTCGACAACCCGCACCAAAGAGGTTGGAATGCGCAAGGTTCTCGGCGCGAACCGCTCTCCGTTGATGACACAATTCTGGGTCGAAACGGGAGTGCTGGCCTTCCTGGCAGTGATCATTGGCGTGCTGTTTGCCGAGCTCTCGCTTCCGGTGTTCAACAGCCTAGCGGACAGGAATCTTACGCTGCAGTTCAGTCCGGTGGTGCTCGCTTCGCTCGCTGTTGTCTGGGTCGTCATCGTCTTTCTGGCGGGGAGCTACCCCGCGCTCGTGATCTCCTCGTTCCGTCCGGCACAAGCATTCAAAGGAGACGTCAAGGTCGGTGGACGAAGCCTGTTGCGGCGGACCCTCGTGTTCATTCAGTTCAGCCTTTCGATTTCGCTGATCGCCCTGACGATGATCATGTTCCGGCAGATGCAATTCGTATCGCGGACCAACCTTGGATTCAACGGCGAGCAAGTTGCCGTCCTCGAAGCACTCAACATGGATAACACCGGTCAGGTACTGATGAACAAGATGAGAGGACTGCTGAGCGACGATCCAAACGTCCTTTCGGTTTCGGGAGCGGCGAATGATATAAGTTCACCCTGGTTTCAGGTCGGTTGGACTGATCCGGACGGCAAAGAGTGGCGCGGGCTGAAGATGAATGTCATCGATCCGGAATGGTTGAACACCCTGAAAATCCCGATTCTCGCCGGACGCAACCTTGACGCTCTCTCCGCACACGACAGCACTCATGCCGTGCTGCTTAACGAAAAAGCGGTGAAACTCTTCGGCTTTGATGACCCCATTGGAAAACCTCTGCCAGGTTATTTTGACGACCTGAGTGTCGTCGGTGTTTTCCCGGATTTGCACATGGAAGACCTTCACGAACCGATTGCCCCGGCCTTGCTGATGCTGTCTTTGCAGGGGTTCTTTTCCAAAGGACACGGGATTTCACTGCGCGGGGAAAACTGGTACTCCCTTCAGCGAATTTTCATTCGCATTTCACCGGATAACATTCCCGCCACGATGAAAACGATTGAGAAAACGTGGAGTCAAATCGCCCCAGACCTCCTGTACAAGTATTCGTTCGTCGACGAGGATGTCGAAAAAGCGTACCGGGAAGACCATCGCTGGAATTCGATCATCACCGATTCCGCGGGACTCGCAATCGTAATCGCCCTGCTGGGACTGTTCGGGCTCTCGACGCTTGAAGTCTCGCAACGGCGCAAGGAGATCGGCATTCGGAAAGTGCTCGGAGCGAGTGAGGGGAACATTATCCTGCTGCTCACGCGGCAGATCATCCTGCTCGTGGTCGGCGCCAGTATCATTGCGGCACCTGTGGCGTGGCTACTGGGTAAACGATGGCTGAATGAATTCGCCTACCGGATCGACATCGGCCCCGGCCTGCTCACCCTCGCAGGAGTGCTGGCGCTGTTGCTGGCGATGATTACTGTTGGTGGATTGGCTTGGAAAGCGTCGACGACGAATCCGGCCGACTCGATTCGCTACGAGTAGAGTCCGGAACCGGTAACGGCTGTCCGGGATACTCGAATTCGGTCTCGAAAACCCGTTCAAACGCTTTTCGTGAGGAGTAGGACGCGCGGAGGCGGATGCGGAGCGTGTACGCCCCATCGTGCAAGGGGACCTGCGGATTCTGCAATTTCCCGTCGATGATCAGGGGATAATGAGCGGGCACCCAGTTGAAGCTCGAGGGTCCGGGACCCAGGTACGTGGTCACCTTGCGCACCACCTCCCCATCGTCCACAATTTCGATCTCCGTGCGCGCGCGTTCCGTGGGAGACAGCTGCATCCGCAGCACGAGCCCTTTGGGATCGAGCTCGATCTTGGGGGG
>Ga0315555_1001135_pt1 | contig 19224 bp, 10 predicted proteins | sample SalMarSW160380MG_FD_202113 | JGI IMG/M metagenome (GOLD analysis project Ga0315555, IMG submission 202113) | Salt marsh sediment microbial communities from the Plum Island Ecosystem LTER, Massachusetts, United States - Salt Marsh Sediment SW1603-80 ... | reverse complement strand
TCTCCTGTAAGCTCATAGAAGCCGTCGTTATCATCGGGCTCTGCCGTTAGTGTTTGGTTTGGTTCGCCGGGAAGTATCTTGCTCCTGATATCCTGAGCCAGCAGCTCCAGCGTCAGTTGTGCATAAGTGTCGCGGGCTTGTTGTGCGATTGGCTCGAACAGCATCAGATTATTTTTGATCTTTCGCATCTGGTCTATTTTTTTGAATTTAATATCATCACCCAATATTGAGCCGAATTCCCAGGTTGAAGAGATAAATTCCGCACCCGCTCCGTGTGAGGCGCCGATTTGGCCTGATTTTTGTGCTGTTATCTGTACCTCGTTGGCATTCCCGTGTGTTGCGAATTTTATCCTGGCGCTTTCAATTGTGTATATTTGTTTTATTTCGTTATCTTTTACCTCTGTTACGACCACACCTGAGAGTGTGTCGTTTATGGGATCGACATGGTCGGCATAAATAAGAATTACGTGCTTATCGTATGGTAATTTATAAAAACCTTTTCGCTGTATATTGCGAAACAGCATTTGTTTTGCATCCGCTTTTAGCGATTTTTCCGCCAGATGTACGAAGGTAGGCATGACGTAGAAGCTCAAAATCAGGTTTGTAATTGCGACGAAAACGGCTAATAAAAGCCCCGGCTGAATCAGAGTAAGTATGCTTATTCCACTTGCCCTGCAGGCGTCAAGCTCGTTATCGCCCGTAAAGCGTCCGTAAACCAGTGCTCCTGCGAAAAGGGCCGCCATAGGCAGTACGAATGTCAGTGTTATGGGCAGAAAATAGAACATAAGGAAGATTACCTGCCGGGGTCCCGCCCCATATTCCTGAACCGGCTGGAGGATGCTGCCCAGGCTCAAGATTAATGTCAACGCTACCAGAGCCAGCATGAAGACTTTGAAAAGCTCACGAAATATATATCTGTTCAAAGTGAGAAGCATTTTTAATATTTAATCAACAGTGTCCGATTCGTATTTAATAGAACTAAATAGTATTCGCTCGACATTGCATTGCAACTAAATTCTTTGCGGCGGCGTCCCGGAACAGTATCGGCACCGTGGCATTGTGCGCAGATGATGGTGACTTCCGGCGGAGTCGTATTAATACGGAATCCTGCGCCTGTACGATTTTGTAGTTAAGATGCATGTGTTTTTTGAACAACAGCAATGAATCGGGCACAAGGTTTTATGGTATATCCAGGGGATCGATATCTTTGATTCTCTCGTAATAGATCTCGTGCGGATATTTTTTCAGCATCTTGCTTCTGTACTCGGCAAGAAGGGCTACTCTCTGCTCGCTCATTATCAAATTTTTTATGCTGTTGTTCATATTGGTTGAGTATTCTTTAGGCTCTCCGGTGGTCTTTCCGAGGATTTTAACAACACGCCATTTGATTTCCTGTCGGTAGAAACCTTTTATCGGCCCGACGACATCGTTGGGATCCGCCTGCCTTAAATCCTTCCAGAATAATCCCTCTCTGTTGGGATAAGTGTCATACGGTTTTAATTTCTTATCCAGTGAAAACTGCTGTTTGACAGATTCGAAATCTTTGCCGCTGTCTAATTCCGCCTTGACCTGCCCGGCCGTTTTTAGATCCTGGCACCAGATTAGGTCGATCTTCATGCTTTTTGTCTTGAATAGCTCTTTGTTGTTATTGAAATAATCGACAAGCTGCTCATCTGAGGATTCCTTGGTCTGTTTGTATATTTCGCTGTTAACTTTACTAAGCAGTAATCTTTCTTCATACTCTTTTACCTGCTTTAAGAGAGTTTCATCCTCATCGAACTTTAGCAATTTCGCTTCAGCAATGTAAAGGGGCCTGGCCAAAACTCTGTCCAGCAACTGTTCGACGCCTTCTGTAGTATTCAAATTTTTCGGACGACTTGGCGGGGAGAATTCGCACAGAGCATTGAGCCAGTCCTCCATTGTTACTTTTCCGTAATCGTACGTAGCCAATACAATGTTTCTCTCTTCGGGTGTCATTTCGTTTTTTATTTGAGTTGATCGTATAAACTTTAATTTTTCCGGTGTCTTGGGATGATTCAACAGCCTGTCGTGTATTTGGACGGCCTGTGGGTAATTCTCACTCAACTTCTTGATATGGAACTTTTCATATATTTGTTTGTAATACTCGTTTATGATATTTCTGGCTTTTCCATTTTCTATATTTCTTTTTATTAATGTACGATTCGCATTAGGGTCGGCTTGCGCCTTTTGCTCTATTTCGGACTCGGTAGCAGTTATTTTTTCTTTCATCTGCTGCAGGTAATTTTGTATCAATATATTTATAAGCCTTCTGTCACGGAATCGTTCGACCGGGGATTTAATGGAATCATCTTCGGGATAACCCTGTTCGCGAGCTTCGATAATCATGGCTTTTTCCGCTATCATTTCCATAAGCACCGAATCGGCGTCTGGCGGTTTGTCTTCCTCGCGGTATTGCACATATTCTTTGGGGTAAAGCTCTGTTAAAAGTCTCTTCTCAAGAGCTTCTCTTGTTATGATGTAATCACTTATTTTCGCAACAACGTTCGGGTCGGCAGGGGCTTTGACTGCAGGCTGCGTGGACGGCTGGATATGACAACTTGTTACCAGAAGTATTATCAGTGAGAACAACAGTGGTATAGCGATTCTCTTGACAAATAATTTCATCTTTTCTTTACTCCTAATTAAAATCCTGGATTTCAGCCGAGTGTAAACTATATCCTTCGGCAATATACTTTTAAATCTTATGTATTATAACCATTCTATGTCCGTAAACCAGACCAAATCGTCATTTTTTGATTCGTGAAATTACCTGTTGGCAATTGTATTCATTACTTCTCCGTTAACTTACGGATATAAGTCACCGGCAGCTTCTGATGCGAAAGGTTGCTATTTTTTCTCGCTGTGTATCAGAATGTTTGGACCTAATAATGTGCTTTCTTACACGATATTCATGATACCTTCGTAGTTTGGTTAAAAGCCGAACTTTATTGGACATGTATGAGATTCTGAAAAAATTTTGATTTTTACGTGATTTTCCGGGGATTTTTTCGAAGGGGCTGATTTTTGTACTCGCACCGTAGCTCCATCTATGATTATTGAATAAAATTGGTTTTTTGCTGGATTGCTAAGCACAAGTGGGGGGAATAATTTTTCCCAACCTGCAAATTTTTTTTGGGAAGTTATGATAGTTGATATATCTCTTTTTATAATAGAAACTTATACGCACAATGTTTTTTAAAGCTTAGATATAATGTAGAGTGAAAATTTGGAATATTCAGAAAAAAAGCAAAAAATATGTATTTTGGGTGGTTTGTGCGTTGACGTAGCCTGGTAGTATGGATAAAATAGCAAAGAAATAATAGGTGCACAGCATTGTAAAAAATGCAAAAATTTAGAATTTAGTCATTGACATGAAGTGTAAAAATTGGTAAACTGAGCAAGTTGGAAAGGCACGAAGTTGCGTGTATTTGTTATCTTGGTAAGTTAGGGCTTTGTGCCAGACAGCGCTAAATCTAAATAGCCAGTTCAAATGTGAGGAGAGTTTTTGTGAGGAGTGGATGAAAAAACCTCTTTTTTTATTTCATCACCCACTCTTGAATTCTTTGGAAAGTTCATTATCTGATGATGTTGAGTTGCTGAAAGTGCTCATCATAAAAAAGGGAATTAAGGTTTTCAATGCTAATTGATTAAGTAGATCAGTTTAGTTTGCTGTTGAATATTAACGGTAAATAGATTGTGGCAAAGTAGTTTTGGGGGGAGAAGAAAATGAAAAAAATCTTAATAACATGTTCAATATTGATGGCGTTATTTGGATCGGTGGGAATTATCCGGGCTGAAGAGCCGTTCGTTAGGATATCCACAACACCGGGGAAACTTGATCTCGGGACTATATCGTTCTGGGATGATGGTGTATCGTCGGCGGCATTGACGGTGAAAGTTGAATCTAATTGTTTGCACGGTCCTATCGTTGCCTCTATAACACCGCTTAAGCGCATCAAAGGCAATACTATAACGCCCGACCGTATTTCAGTGAAAACACCGGCGACGAAGGGATTTGTTACGATGGCACGTCCGGTATCTATATCGGAGACGACAGAGGGATCGCATGATATCACGATGAATTTCAAAATTGAGACGACTATCAAGGATCATGCGGGCAGGTATAGCGGTTCCATTGCTTTTACGGTAATGCCGCCGTCATAGAAGGAATTATAGTGAAAAGACAGAACATAGTTCTGATTAGTTATTATTTATGCCCAGGATTTGTGGATAAATGTTATCCAAACAAAGGAACCCTCTTCCTCAAAGAGGATGGGGGAGAAAGGAGGTGTGTGAGGTAGTGAAGAACTGATATGTTGCAAGCAGAATTATACTTGCAAGTCGTCTAAGATGCTGGCCATGTTTTGGACGGCTGAACGATTTAAATTAAGGTGATTGGAAATCACGATTTGAAATCGTAAACCTCATGTGGCCCCGACTCAGGCAGGTAGTATGTAAGGCGGGCTTTCTTGTCGGAGTCGGTTAAATAAGGCTTAAGCCCGTCGATAAAGTGGCTCAGGTACCTTGTAGCCCTGGGCATTAATGAAGGTTTTAGCTCCGAGGCTTATATCGGCCAAAATGGAGCGATAGTTTAGAGAGGGAATGAAAATGGTAAAGAAAAGTTTAATTGCAATAGCACTGTTGGCTTTCTTGGCAACTACAGTACAAGCGGCAGACTTAGATCCAAATATACCAGATCATAGCTTCAAGTACGATGATCATTGGCCCTGGACTTACACTGCTTTGCCGATTTGCTGCATTGACGTTTATATGGATATTGGTTACTATGTTAGTATAAAGGATTGCGACGACTTGAAAATTGTTCTGAAGCAGGTAAATTGTTCAGTCATTGGCAAGGTAGATGACGATTTCCCATGCTATTATGGTTGCACCAAATTCAAGATCCTGACTAACTTTCCAGTGAAACTCGGTACCAGCCTGACTAAAGTTGGCGACGTTATTGACGGTTGGGAAGCTTCATTTGATGATGATACTGTCCCTGGTGACGCTGGTGATTGGGTAGAAAGGGAAATTTGTATCAGTGCTTGGAAGGCCAAGATTTGGACGGCTTCGCCGGGTGACGAGGTTCTGGTCGGTACAGTTTGTATTACTGTAAAGCCCAATGCGTAAGCCGAAGGCAATGAAAGCAGTAATGAAGTAGTCTTTAATTAAAAAAAGAAACTTTCTTAATCTTTTTAAGATTTGATGATTACTTTAGAAAAGAAGTTTAAGGGAGGGATGAGTAAATCATCCCTCCCTGTTTTTTTACTATAGTTTGAAATTTTCTAAAAATATACGTTTCTAAAAACCGGGCAAAGTACATGTTTCAACTCAACGTGTTGATTTAGAATAATTGTTTGCAATCATAGATAGATTTTTATTCCGGCAAAGAAAAATTTGCCCCGTATCGGATCCATTATTTCAATGCCCGTTTTTTATAACGAGAGTTTATCCCTTTCTTAACGGCGATTGTGTTTTAAAGGCCTGTCTGGTTTGTCATAATTTAATATTTATGCTGTTCGAGCATAAACGATATGGATTAGTTAATGTTATGCTAATTGGCAGGATTGTAGCTTATTTAGTCCTTATCCAAGTGATGATTTGAAGGTAAAACAATAATTTGTTACATCAATTCCCGGCAATGCAGAAAGAAGCAGACTCGGGTGAGCGAGTTATTCGGCTATCAATGTTTATATTATGGAGTGATTTGATGGATATTCTGTGAGTGAATGGTTTGATGTTGTTCAGAATATGGATTTTAACAATTAAACAGGCGAGAAAAACGATATTTACAGTATGGTTCACTTTTATGGTAAAAAAAATTATTTGAAATATAAAAGAAAGTTTATTTTATGATATAGGACTATTTCGGAAAAGAGCGTATAAAACATCCCTGATGCAATGCCGTATCCTACCAATCTGCAAAAAAATCGACTCATTATAGGCCGTATTAAGATTATTGGTATTTTCAAGCCGTTGGAGTGATGGATTCCTCCTGAAAGTTCAACTATGACATGCCATAAAATGGGCAAAATAAACAGTTTGGACTTGACAGCGGCAGGGCAAATTGGTAAAATTGGGCAATGTGAAGTTGGCGGCTATCATATATAATAAAGCTGAACTGGCAAGCTGCTAACGCCCTTATCGGAGGTATAAGTCCTTTGAGTTGGGGACAAAGGTGGAAGATCACGGATTAGTGATTGATATGGGGGTTTGTAAGGGAATTATAAAAAGTGGGGACGTCAAATTGCCGAATTAGGTAAAGCCGTAGTTTAGGAGTGAAATTGATGAAATCATACAGGGAGAACGGATCAGCAATGGAGATGTCAGATTTTGTTTTCTGCTACGGGTATGTTTATTATCGAATGGGAATTGCCGGACGATGTTCGGCGGTTCTCGATTAGTTTTAATATTAGGGATTGTTACGAGTTTTCTATTTGGAGACTATCGATGCGAAGCGGAAATAACAGGAAGGATTTTTGCTGTTACAACAATCAGAAAAAAGAACAAAGCAGTCATAAGCTGAACAGATCTTTATTGAACCATGTTTTCAACGTTCCTGTTGCGATCCGGCTGATCGTCATTACAGCGGTAATGTCTTTGTCTGCTGGTTCTGCATTAGGACAATACATGGTTCAACCGATGCAGTTAAATCTTAATCCTCGAGCCGGGAACATGCTTAGGACGGCTCTGCAGATTCATAGCTTTGATCCCAACCAGGTGCTTTCAATGAGTTTGAAGGTAGTTGAATTGGGCCAGGAGGAAGATAGTGGGTGGTTAATTTTTAACCCTGATCCGAATGACGAGCATGATTATGTTAAGGATTTTGATGTATCGAAGTTATCTTCGTGCAGCGACTGGATAAGCTTGAGTAGAACGAATGTTGAAGTTAATCCGCTTGGGCAGGAACCTGTTGAAATAACCGTAAGAGTCCCGCGTGGTGTTGGTGGATTCTATTGTGCAGGAATCCTTGCATCATTGACGGTCATTAATCCAGGCTCAAATGTTGCTATTGATATTCGATATTTAGTTCCCGTTCTTATTGAGATACAAGGTCGTGTCTATCGGCCAAAAATTGAGTTGAAAAATGTCGGGATGGAACACGTTCCTCCAGAAGGAAGCAATCCTGCAACAACTTTAATTTCGGTAAGCGTAGATAATGTAGGCCCAACCTTTTCACGTTTGAAGCCATTTGCAAGAATCTGGGGCTTCCAGGATGGTCATTGGCGAGTCATTACAAGGGCGGAATTTAAGGATGCCGGTATTATCCCTGGCGCGGAATTGAATTTGAAAACCGACATCATGCGGCCTTTACCCAGTGGTAAATATAAAATAGCCGGCGCTATCTATGTAGACGGCAGGCGTGGAACGGCGATTGCAAAGGAAATGGATTTTGTTGGTGATCCGGGTGTAAAAAGGGCCCCGACCGATGCGCCACTGGACCTGGTCCCAGGAGACGTAGTAATAGAAGGTTATCTTAATTCAACCCATTCGTCATTCTTGGAAGTGATTAACTCATCGGATGAAACTATAGATATCCAGACACTTTTTGGACTACCGACGGCACTTACCCAGACCGCTACAAACGCCTTTAAAGGCGAAGATCTGGCATGTATGGATTGGCTTAAAGCGGAACCGGGAAAATTTACCTTGAGAAGTTTTGAGAGAAGACGCATTAGGATTATTGCTGAAATCCCGGAATTCATAGGCGAACATCCCTGGCATTATGCAGTTCTTGGTTTATATGCCCATTACCCTGACGGCCAGATGGCTGGCCTGACGACAACAAACATATGTGTGGGAAATGTTAAGGGTGTGGCGCCTGAAGTTAATATCAAATTCGGGAATCTGATAGTTCGCGAGTGGAATCCTGAAGATTCACAGTTCCTCATATGGGCTGATTTTATTAATTATGGGGAAACCCATTTGAATCCTGTCAAATGCAGAGCCGGACTGGCAATAACCTCAGGGGAAATGACTGGAGCAATAAGATCGAGCACAACGCTCTCCTGCGATGAAGGAGGTGTGATGTTGCCGCTTGCCAACAGGAAGTACTCCGGAATTTTTGATTTTTCTTCAATACCTCCAGGTGTGTACCGTCTTGAGGTTAACATGGAATATGCCCCGGCCCAGAGCATAATCAAACAAATGGTTGTGCAGATTTCTTTAGATGGTGACCGGAGAATCGTTAACATTATACAAACGGCAGAAGAAATCGCACCAAACGACGTTATAGAGGTTCAATGGTAGTATAGCGGAAGGGGAGATTTTTTTACTAAAGAAAGATGCTGGATTGCCGATACAGGCAAGAAGGCTATTACAGAAAGGGACGTTGAGTTATGGCGCGGAAAAAAATTATTCGAATGTTATCGGGCGGTGTGATAGTAGCCTGCACCGTTTTGTTATGCACTTTGAACGTCAGCGCCCAGTTTCAGGCGGTTGAGGTAACGCATACTATATCCGGCTCGGTGGGAGTGCAGGGTGTGGTAATGCAGGGTTTACCCAATAACCCTGTTACTGATGAAAGCGGTTATTATATTGCCATTGTTAAATGGGGCTGGACCGGTACAGTTACACCCAGGAAAGACGGTTGGACCTTTGAGCCGGCTTCCAAAACTTATCCGGAGATAACCGGTGATCAGGATAATCAGGATTACAGAGCAACACCTGTTACCTATACAATATCAGGTTCGCTCGGTATGGCGGATGTTCAATTAACCGGTCTGCCGGGTGAACCGGTTACCGGCAGCGACGGCAAATATAGCGTCATAGTCGAATATGGATGGAATGGTACCGTTATACCGTTGAAAGATGGTTATGAGTTCAATCCTAAGGACAGATCGTACAGAAACGTTGGTACCGATATGCCGAGGCAGGATTATTCTGCAAAACGGATAACAATAACTATTTCCGGTACGACACGAGAAGCTGGTGTTGAAATGCGGGGTTTTCCGAGTAAAGTTACGACCGATAACACGGGTAATTACACGACCACCGTTGACTGGGGCTGGAGCGGAGCGGTGAAGCCGGAAAAACAAGGTTATACATTCATGCCGGAGGAGATACCTTATACCAGTATTACTTTTAATCAAACGAACCAGGATTATACTTCCACGCCGATTACATATACAATTTCCGGCTCGGCTAGTATGGCGAACGTGGAAATGAAAGGTTTTCCGGATGCTGTTTATACAGATTCGAGCGGATATTACAATGCCGTCGTAAAATGGGGCTGGAGTGGTGTGGTTACACCGAATTTGGATGGTTATACATTCAAGCCGGCATCAATGACTTATAGTAATGTTGACAGTGATCGTGATAGTCAGCAATATGAATCCGCAATAAAGAGCTTTACTATTTCCGGTTCGGCAGGGCAGGAAGGTGTTCAAATGCTTGGTCTGCCGGGTGACCCGATTACCGGCTCTGGAGGGGCATACAGCGTTACTGTTGACTGGAACTGGAGCGGGACAGTTACGCCGATGAAAGAAGGTTATGATTTTGATCCGGCCAATAAACTCAATCCGCCCATTAACGCGGATATGAAAAATCAGAACTATACAGCTTCACTTAAGCAGTTAACAATCAGCGGTACGGTTGGAGTATCGGGCGTGACACTGCAGGGCGCGCCGGGAAGACCTGTTGTCTCCGGTAGCGACGGCAGTTACAGTGTCAGTGTGCCCTGGGGCTGGAGCGGTACGATTACACCCCAACAAGGAGGTTTCGAGTTTGACCCGTCCAGTATACAATATAGTGACGTCAAGTTTGATGAGATCAGTCGAGACTATAACGCAACAGTATTGAAACGAGTCATCTCAGGTACGATTATCTCTGATCAGGGTAAGCCCGTCGAGGGTGTGCTTATGATCAGTGATTTAGGTCTTACCGCTTCGACGGACTCCAGTGGCACATACACACTGGAGGTGAACCATGGCTGGAGCGGTATGGTTACCCCCACAAGTGAGGGACATACGTTCAGGCCTACCACTCAACGATATAGTAATGTTAGCCGTGATATGCTGAATCAGAACTTCCAGGCGATCGTAAAGATGTTTACTATCACCGATATGGTTTCTATGAACGGAATACCGATACGGGACGTAAAAATTACCGCAACAGATATTCCAGGCTCAACAGCCACCGATGCTCAGGGTAAGTTTACTATCAGGGTCCCTTATGGCTGGAGCGGTGAAGTGATACCTGAAAAACCCGGTATCAATTTCAATCCGCCAAGTAAGTCATTTTCTACTCCGATTATACAGAATATGAATATGGGAGTTGCGGAACCGGTTGCGCTCACACAAAGGCCTTCGACAACTCAAACACGGCCGACCACGACAACTGCACCTACGACAGATAGGACTGGAACATTGCCGACAACACTACCGCCTGTGACAGATGGAACATTGCCGACTGCACTGCCTCCAACAACATTACCAAGAGGTGTAGCGCCGGCGGCCCAGGCAGGTACAGTAACTGAGCCGTCATCTACGGATCCGGATATACAGAAGATATTAGATCAACTTCAGGCTCTAAAAACGGAGAGGGAAGGACCAGCCATTCCTGCGGGAGTTCAGTTTGATCCGGCAACAGTACCTGTTTCTAATACATTCGCGGGCGAAGAGCTTTCGTATGTGCTTGAGAATCTTGGAACACAGGCAGGTATTCCGATCATCCCCGAAGCGAGTGTTTATGGAGAGGTGTACTGTACTCTGAAAGATGTACCGCTTGAGACGGCGCTGCAAATCGTTTTGGCGGGTACTTCTTATATTTACAAAAAGACACCGCATTATTACCTGGTTTCTCCGGGTGATCCCAACAATCCGCTGTTCCCGGTAATGAGTGAAACACGACCTGTAAAACTGGATTATGTCAGAGCAGGTACGGCAGTATCACTGCTTTCTAATGCTTTTCTGCCTTACGTCAAAGCCGACCCGGATCCTAATAGTCACACAGTATTAGTAACAGCACCGAGTGTGATGATGGAGCGTATCGTATCGGACCTGAAAATGCTTGATAAAACTCCGACTCATGTTATGCTGGATGCACGAATTGTCATAATGGAACGTGGTGATTTGCTGAATATGGGAATAGAGTGGGGTTGGCCCACTATCCGGGCTGGAATGTTTAGTAGCGAACTTCTTGGTAATGGGGACGACCTGATGGATTTTGGCGGCAAATGGCCGTGGGGTGTGCAGATGGGCTATTCGCCGGATGCAACGTTCACCGATTCGCTGGTAATGGCGCTGAACCTTCTTGTTGAGAATGACGAAGCAAAAATATTGTCCAAACCACAGTTAATGGCCCTGGACGGCAGGCAGGCTAAAATCCAGGTCTTGAAAGAAGAGTACTTTTTACTTACACCGTCAACGGTCAGCAGTTATGGTTACGCAAGTTCCTATATGGAAAATGTGGTTTCCGGAACTACTTTGACTATTACACCTTACATCGGAGATAATGGGAATATTATATTGGAGATGGCCGTCGAGGTCAGTGATAGTATCCCGAGCGCACGGTCAACCGAACTTCCGGTTATAACAAGGCGAACTGCTGAAAATACGGTGCGTATCAAAGACGGTGGTACCGCTATAGTAGCCGGACTAACCGAGAACCGAAGTAATCACGATAATAAAAAGGTTCCCGGTCTAAGCAAACTCCCGTTGGTAGGTTCACTGTTTAAGAATACAGCCAATGAGGATTCTTCGCGAGAAATTGCCGTTTTCATCACGGCTCGAATAGTACCGGAAGATGGTATTAATGTGGAATTTACGGGGCCTTCTCCGACGAGCATAATGCAGAACCAACAGCAGCCCCAAACTCAGTATCAGGCACCTGCTGGACCGGCGGGAAGTAATTATCAGTCGAGTCTCCTCAACGCGATATCTCGCCAGGACAGGTAAAGGGTATTTAAAGGGAGAAATGTGATTTCAATTAAACATAAGTCTGAAGTTTATCATGCGATTACAGCTTTATCGTTGCTAATCCTGGCTTTAGGTCTGTTTGGGTGCTCTCATAGTGGAATACAGGTAATTCCCTTAAGCAGTCGGGGTGTGCTGGATCTTGACGCCAGTCATATCGTGGAAATAATGCGAAGGGCCGGTTTTTCCGATATGCAGATAGTCGAGTATGGAGAGCAAGTACACGATGGGCTTGCACAATCCGGAGCCGTACAAATCAAAATAGGCAGGAAGGTGGAAGCTATTTTTGCCGTTAATGGCAATGACATATACATCAGTACTCGTCTGCGGGGGTATTTTATATATAATATCAATGCCGGCTGGGTTACCGGCGGCGGGACCCGTTAGACCATCCGCTTTTATTTAGTGCAGCGAGCCAATCTCTGTCAATAGGCCCATCGGGGTCTGCTTTGATCTGCCGGGCTTTTCAGTTTTTTTTCAAATCCATTCGATAAACTACAAATCAGAATTAAGCTCGCGCAGGCGGTTCGTTATGCATACACCTGCCATATTGGCACTTATATTATAAAACTGTAAATATGTAGTTTCTTATTATATAAGCAATTATGATTTTTAAACACTCCGGGCACGCTTTTTGCAATTCTCATTACTTATAGAATATCTATAATATTGTTTTTTGCATGAAAAGGAATTTGTCATGAAATTCGACAAGTTTACATTGAAGGCCCAGGAAGCATTGGCGACTGCTCAGCAGATTGCGATGGCTAAATCTCATACTATAACCTCGCCGTTACATTTGCTAAGTGCTCTTTGTAGTGATGAAGCCGGGACAGTTATCGAGATTTTGAAGAAGATAGGCGCCAACGTTTCGCGAATCAAAGAGATGACTGAAAGCGAGCTTGGTCGGCTGGCTCAGGGCAGCGGTGGAAACCAGCTTATGCCCGACCCGGCCTTTAGCCAGGTTGTTCTGGACGCCCAGAATCGCGCCGATGCGATGGGGGACGAATACCTGAGTGTCGAACATCTGTTTCTTGCGCTGGCTTCCGTACAAAACGATGCGAAGGAGATATTACGGCTTAACTCAGTGACATCGGAACAAATCGAAAACGCCATGAAAGAGATTCGAGGTTCAGAAAAAATAATTGACCAGAACCCGGAGTCGAAATACAAAGCGCTCGAACGCTATGGTATCGACCTTTTGGAAATGGCGCGAAAGGGAAAACTCGATCCGGTCATCGGAAGGGACGAGGAAATACGACGATGTATGCAGGTCCTCAATCGCAGGACGAAAAATAATCCCGTATTGATAGGCGAACCGGGCGTCGGCAAGACCGCAATTGTCGAAGGTCTAGCTCAGCGGATTGTCTCGGGTGATGTCCCTTCGGGTCTGAAGAACAAGACAATCATCGCCCTGGATATGGGGTCGTTGATAGCGGGAACAAAATTCAGAGGTGAATTCGAGGACCGGCTCAAGGCGGTGCTCAAGGAAGTGATAACCGCCGGCGGCCAGATAATATTGTTTATCGATGAGCTGCATACCGTCGTGGGAGCGGGCAAAGCCGAAGGGGCTGTTGACGCCGGTAATCTGTTAAAGCCGTCACTTGCCCGTGGTGAGTTGCGCTGTATCGGGGCGACTACTATCGATGAATATCGTAAATATGTCGAGAAAGATGCAGCGCTTGAGAGACGTTTCCAGCCTATTCTCATCGATCCGCCGAACGTCGAGGAAACGATTGCTATCCTTCGAGGACTTAAAGACCGCTACGATACGCATCATGGAGTTCGTATTACAGACTCGGCGCTCGTTGCCGCGGCGACTTTATCCGACAGGTACATTACCGACCGGTGGCTGCCGGACAAGGCGATTGACTTGATCGACGAGTCGGCCTCGAAGCTGCGGATTGAGAACGATTCGCTTCCCGCCGAGCTGGATAGCATTCGCAGGAGAATTGTTCAGCTTCAAATCGAATATGAGGCGCTGAAAAAGGAAAGTGACGATGCGAGCAAAGAGCGATTGAAAAAGGCCGAGAAGCAATTGGCCGAACTTCAGCAGCGGGATAAGACCCTGACCGACCAGTGGGAAGGCGAAAGGGGCCAGATAGAGAAGATAAAAACGTTGAAACAGGAAATCGAAAATTCACAGACGCAGTTTGAAGAAGCGCAGCGAAAAGGTGACCTGGAAACAGCCGCCCGATTGAAGTACGAGACCATAACCAATCTGAAAAAGGAGTTGGAGGAAAAAGAGGCCCGGCTTTCCGGCTCCGACCGCTCTATAATACGCAACGAAGTTTCCGAAGAGCATATAGCGGAGGTCGTTTCCAAGTGGACCGGGATACCGGTCGCCAAGCTGCTCAGCGGAGAGCGCGAACGGCTGCTTAAAATGGAAGATTCGATTCGTCGCTATGTGGTAGGGCAGGACGAAGCGGTGGCAGCGTTGTGTAATGCGGTCCGCAGGAGCCGCTCCGGTTTATCTGATCCGGGCCGCCCGATAGGGACGTTTTTATTCCTCGGGCCGACCGGCGTGGGCAAGACCGAGCTTTCCAAAGCCCTGGCGAATTTCCTTTTCAATAGTCCCAAATCAATGGTCCGGATTGATATGAGCGAGTTCATGGAGCAGCATTCGGTCGCCAGGCTTATCGGCGCCCCTCCCGGCTATATCGGCTACGAAGAAGGCGGACGCCTGACCGAGGCGGTTCGGCGAAAACCCTATTCGGTGATTTTGTTAGACGAGATTGAAAAAGCCCACCCGGACGTCTTCAATGTGCTGTTGCAGGTTTTCGATGACGGCCGATTGACCGATGGAAAAGGCAAAACGGTGGATTTCAAGAACACCGTCATTATTATGACCAGCAATATCGCAAGCCATAAGATTCAGCAGTTGACCGAGGAATCCGGTGCGGACTGGGAAATCGAAGCCCACGTCAAGGATACGCTCAAACAGGTTTTCAAGCCGGAGTTCCTGAACAGGATCGATGAGATAATCGTCTTTCACATGCTAAGCAAAGATCATTTGAAAAGAATAGTCGATATTCAGCTTGAGTACCTCTCTGGCCGTCTTGATGGCCGCAATATAAAGGTTGAATTTACCGACAATGCCCGCAGGCAGATTATGGACGAAGGTTACGATGCTGCCTTTGGTGCAAGACCTTTGAAGCGCACAATCCAGCAGCGTCTGGAAAATCCTTTAGCCGCGGAACTTTTAGCCGGCAGGTTCACCGACGGCGATAAAATAAAAATCGACGCCGACGCCCACAAATTCACCTTCGATAAAATCGGCTAAAACAGAATTGATTGTCATTCTGAACGGAGCGTAGCGAAGTGAAGAATCTCTTTTTTCAATTTTAATCCCAGATGTTTCGCTGCGCTCAACATGACAACGAGAGTGAAAACTCACATCCGGCGATAAAATAAAAATCACCGCCGACGCCCATAAGTTCACCTTCGAAAAAATCAAATCTTAATCGAGAAATTAACATTGTTTTTCTGGTTTGTCCTTGGGCATTTCAATATAAGGTTCAACACGGTACTTAATGGGACAGATGGGATCTAATGCCGAATCGTCAATAGATCTAACAATGAATGGAAAAGAACTATCGATGTTATCCATGAGGCAGTAGAGGAAAGTGTTTTCAATGACAACAACAAGAAAATCAACTATTTCTGTTACGTCACTATGGACAGCAAGGGGTTTTTCACCGGTCAGATACCAAAGAGGAAGAGATATTTCATTACCGGGTTTTAATGTAAAGTTTTCAATAACTAATTTTCTATCTTTTTTTGGGTGCTCCTGTGCATTGCGGAGATCGACAATGTATTTCAAGCCAGGTTGAATGTCTTTTAAGAATTGAACAAAGTCATTATTATGTTTTAACGCTGTTCTTGACCATTTAAAAACTTTATCAAATTTGGGTCCATCAAAGTTAGTTTTATAAAACGCGTTAATTAATTCTGCTAACGTTTGTATTGAAAGTTTGGCATTATTAAGAAAAATTCCGCAATATTCTTCCAAATGATCGACCTGCGGAAAATTTGTAAAATGATTTCCTTCTTTTTTAATTTGGCCTTTCTGGAACATTTGAAGTATCCGATCAACCTCTTTACAAATGAATTCTTTTTTATATTCACAGATTAGTAAATATTCTTTGCATCGGTGCATACATCGCAAAATATCATCTTTGTTAATATTATCCGCAACCGGAGTGTTTTTGATTGCTTCGCTTGCTTGGATGAATATTCTTGCAACTATCTTATTGGCCGAACCCACATTAGCAACAGGCTTGCTCATCCAATGCATGTTTGGATCAGTCTCATCAGGATCTAAAGCTTCAGGTGTATAAATGCGAAATGTTTTATCAATTTTGTAGACCTCAAGAAAATCAACGGCCGGGCACATGCGCGTAATCCCGCCTGTTCCTCCTTCGAGGTTTCCATGGCCAGCTCTGTATCTAGGTGCGTTTTTATTAAACTTCATTTATTTCTATCGATCATAAAAATTGTAATTCGTGGCACACCAAACATAATTCTTATCGATATCTTACATCAAAGCTTTTCATCATCAACCACAACTCATTGAAAAATGTAACTGATTCTTTTTATTCAATCTTTTTCTTGGATGCTTGATTATTACTCTTCATAATATTCATTGTCGGTGTGTATCTCTTCTATTTCATCTTCAGTAAACCATATGTCGCTGTTGTCAGCGACAATTAGTTCACTAAGCTTGAGTTCATTTTGTCGGAGAGACTCTATATTTACACTGAACCTCACCATTACCGTAATTCCTGAAATAAGTGTCGCATTTACATTGTTCAAAAATACAAGCTCCTTTGTGTCGGGATCTCGGTAACACGAGTCTGGGTCTGGATAGGTGACTGTTGCACGGAAATGAATGCAAGCGTCTCCGGCGACTTCTGCGCAATTACCATCTGTTGCAACCACCGACAAAGACAATGACTCTATCTCTTCGTCATATATTTCCTCGACATCACTATCATAATCTGCATCAGAGTCCCAATAGAATCCTCTGTCTTTGAAAGATTCTAAAATGATTGACTCAAGTTGATGTCGATGTCCTTCAAGCAGTTGTCTGATTTCTTTATGGGGTTCAGCTTTTGCGATTTGACTATGGTCAATGACTTGTTCGAGTGACGAGCAATGTATAAGTTCATCATGATCCCTGCATACAGCCTGCCAGTCTCCATCTTCGGAGACTACACCAATTGTGCATTTATGAATTTGTGCATATCTTAAAAGCCCCTTCGTTGCAAATGAATCCGGGAATTCGCTCTTCTTTTTTCCTTCGCCAAATGGTGCCCGACAAGAAAAGTAGTCATCGAAAACACTCTTTGCATCATCACCATGAATTGGAATTACCTCAACACCGGGAGTTTGAAAAAATGAATCTACAGTTTCAAATATCGATTTATTAATAGCCTTCCAATCTAATTCGGTGATTAAAGCCTGAGTGTTTGAATCTTTGTTTATTTTGATGATAAATGCTTTTTTACGGAATTTTGCATGAGCTTTTTCTGTCTCTATTATATGTGAAAACACATGTGCGCGGATTTCATGAACAACAACTTCAGAAATAACAACTCGAATGTCACCTTCATTAAGTCTATCCATTAGTGGTTGAAGACGAGGGAGCCCGAATGGAAACTGCATTCGCTCCCAATTTGAAGTGTCGATGAATAAATGAACTGGATAGCCAAGTTCCGAAAGTTGTTTAGCGTTATTATCATTTTGTGTATTATTCATGATTGGTACTTCCAACAATGTTTATTTTGTTTTCGAATCATATCCCAAGCTTCTCGCTATAACGCAAAGAAGCACAAACTACGATGTTGCCGGTTCGGAGATGCTCTGTCCGCTAAGTGAAATTATATATGCGGTATCTGTGCCGGGCAAGAAGAAATTAAACAAAGGAAAAAGGTAAAAGTTAAAAAGTGTGTCATTACGAGCCGAGCGAAGTAATCTTCGATGCAATGACCTGCTTTTTTGTCATCTCGACTGGAGCCCCCGTTCTTGCTTTCGCAAGAAAACACGGGGGCGCAATGGAGAGATCTGATTAAAATAGAAACTATGAAAGCCAGGCCTCGATGTAGATCATTGATTACGGTAACATGTACCGCGATACGGGCTTACCCGACTGGCGGGTGTCCCAAGATTTTAGAACTCGACCTTTTACAAGGAGGCCTGACAATGAACATTTTAGCAATGGACTTAGGAAAGAGCAAGACAGTGTTTTGTGTTTATGGCAGTAAGAATGGAAATCATACTTTCGGTAAAATAAAAACGACACCTAAACAGATACACGATCTGATTGTAGAATGTTCGCCTGATAGAGTGGTATTTGAGATATGTTCGGCGGCGGGATGGATTTATGACATAGTTAAAGCTTTGGGAATTGAAGTGCAGATTGCTAATCCGAGTCATCAGGGATGGCGTTGGAAAAACGTCAAACGCAAGACCGACAGGGATGATGCCTTGAAGCTGGCACAACTATCGGCTATGGAACAGTTGCCGCTGGTACATGTTCCCGACAAGGCTGTTCGCCAGAAACGCTCGCTAATTGCTTATCGTCGTAAATTAGTGGATCGACGCACTCAAATAAAAAACAGTATCCGGGCGATTCTGGATCGTGAAGGTATTTCGATGCCCGGCGGTAAGGCCGGTTGGTCTCAATCATCGTTACAGAAACTTAAACTGATGGCGGTCAGGATTACAGAGATAACTGAATGTTCCCTGTGGCGTGGTCATCTCTGGACGGAGCTTTTGCAGTTAGAGCACATAGAGGATGCTATATCTGAGGTTACCAGAGCTCTTGATTCTCTTGGTAAAAAAGACGCCGCTGTTGAGCGTTTACAGAGTATTCCCGGAGTTGGTCCGAGGTTGTCTGAGGCAATAGTGGCATATCTTGACAAGCCTGAGCGTTTTGACAATGGCAAACAGGTCGGCAGTTATGCAGGTCTGACACCGAAGCAATACCAGAGTGGCTCGATGGACAGGCAAGGCGGAATCAGCGGTCACGGCAATCCGCTCTTAAGGTCTTTGCTGGTAGAAGTCAGTTGGTCGGGGATTCGATACAATCGATGGATGCGTGAAACTTACAATAGGCTATTGCGAGGCAGCCCGTCCCGCAAAAAGATAGCGATAACTGCATTGGCGAGGAAACTATTGGTCAGATGTTGGGTAATGCTTCGAGATGAACGGCCCTGGCAGGATTTGGAAATCGAGAAGGAAAAACGTGCGGCGTGATGGATTTTGTTATTCATCAGCCCTCCACCGA
>Ga0315555_1001134_pt1 | contig 19246 bp, 19 predicted proteins | sample SalMarSW160380MG_FD_202113 | JGI IMG/M metagenome (GOLD analysis project Ga0315555, IMG submission 202113) | Salt marsh sediment microbial communities from the Plum Island Ecosystem LTER, Massachusetts, United States - Salt Marsh Sediment SW1603-80 ... | reverse complement strand
TCTTAATGCCATAATTGAATTTCGTGTCGACCATAAGATGCTCCTTTCTGCATGGTTTAAAGATAATCATCCTATGGTCATTTGAACTAAACTTTAAATAGATGGATCAATAGTCTGACAGCTAACTTTGTATCATAGCTGTTACGGTTTTAAACAATAACATTCAAATATTCTGACGGAATTTTCAATTTTCTCCTGTCTTCAAATACAATTTTTAACGCGGTTAGTACCTTATCTTTGATTGCGAGAAAGGTAGGGTTCATTTAAATTAGGACAATTGGCAACTGAAAGCATAATGATCGAAAAACTACAGGGACTCATTCAAAAAGCATTGACTAATTTGTCAATCGAATATAATGGTGAAATTGCCATTGAACGTTCCCGCCGTCCGGAACATGGCCACTTTACCACTAATATTGCCCTGGTTCTGAGCAGCAAATTGTGCCAATCGCCGGTTCAGATTGCCGGTGAAATCCGCAAGGCACTCCAGCAGAAATCTGATTTAATCGCCAAGATCGAGGTTGCCCCGCCGGGATTTATCAATTTTTTTATTGCTCCGACTGCATTTCAGAGCGTTGTTAATAGGGTTCTGGCGGAAGCTGGAAATTTTGGTCGCTCCGATACTGGTAAGGGGCGCAAAGCAATGGTGGAATTTGTCAGCGCCAATCCCACCGGACCTTTGACGGTTGGGCATGGGCGGCAGGCAGTTCTCGGTGATTGTATCGCCCGCATTCTGGAATGGCACGGCTATCAGGTGGATCGCGAGTATTATTACAATGACGCCGGTCGGCAAATGCGCATTCTGGGGCATTCGGCTTATGTCCGCTATCGGCAGCTGCTCGGATTTAAGGATGAGCTTCCCGAGGATCACTATCAGGGGGAGTACATCGTTGATATTGCCCGCAACATTTTACAAAAGTATGGTAACCGTTTCCAGGATGATCCGGAGAATGCAATTTTTCAAAAGATGGCCGAGGAAGCAGTATTCAAGGATATCCGCAAAGCTCTGGCCGACTTGGATATTATTTTCGATTTCTATTACAATGAAAAAAGTCTTTACGACGACGGACAGATCGAAGATGTTCTGAAAAGATTTAAAACTTGCGATGCCACTTATGAAAAGGATGGTGCTGTCTGGTTTCGGGCGGGCAATTACGGAGGGACCGAGGATCGGGTATTGTGGAAAAGTGTGGTGGATGAAGCCACTTACCGCTTGCCTGATATTGCCTACCATGAAACTAAGTACCAGCGTGGTTATGAACTGATCATTGACATTTTTGGTGCCGATCATCACGCTACATATCCCGATGTGCTGGCGGGCTTGCGAGCGTTGGGCTATTCCACTGATGAGGTGCGTGTTTTGATTCATCAGTTTGTGACCATAACCCGGGGTGGTGAAATTATCAAGATGTCCACCCGCAAAGCTAATTATATTACCTTAAGCGAGCTGCTGGACGAGGTGGGTAAGGATGTAGTACGCTACTTTTTCATTATGCGGGGCATGAATAGCCATCTAAATTTTGATCTGGAGCTTGCCAAAACGGAAGGTGAAGAAAATCCGGTCTTCTATTTACAGTATGCCCATGCCCGGATATGCAGTATCTTACGCAAGGCTAAAATCAGAGAATTGAACGATACTGATAATGCCGATGTCTCTTTATTAAAAGAAGAAGAAACTCTGGCGTTACTGAATACAATCTGGGAATTTCAGGAAGTTTGTCTGCAGTGCGGGCAAACGCTGGAACCTCAGATCCTGACTACCTATCTGCAAAAATTAGCCACCGGATTTCATAAATTTTATACTCTTCATCGGGTAATATCTCCGGATAACGAACTATCAAAAGCCCGGTTGGCATTGGTTAAAGCTGTCAAAATCGTAATGGCGAACGGACTGAATCTCCTGGGTATCTCAGCCCCGGAACGAATGTAAAATCTGCTAAAAATGAGGAGCACATTATGACTGAAACTAATTCTGAATCGAAAAACCAATTAACCTATGATATTAATCCCATGTTGCGTACCACGCAGCAATATCATTTCCAGTTGAGCATGATGGCCGATCAGAAAGCTAATATCATCATTGCCGCCACCTCGATTTTATTTACCATATCCCTCTTCAATTTTAATTTCAGAGAGATGTTATGGGGTTTTGTAGTTTTAGCCTTTTTTTCATTGATTGCCTTAATTTATGCAATTCTCGCGGTTTACCCTTCATACGAGGGGAGAAAAAAAGACAAGGTTCATGGAGTTCAAGATACCAATTTGCTCTTTTTCGGTCATTTCAGCCAATTCAGCTTTGATGAATATTCGGAGGCTATGCAAGACTTAATGCAGAGCAGTGAATCAATTTATCAGGCTCAAATCAAAAATTTGTATCAGTTAGGTCAAATATTGAAAAATCGCAAATATAAGTTCCTTAAGTACAGTTATCGTTTTTTCTTTATCGGATTAGTCTTATCAGTGATTCTATTTGCAGTTCAATTAATATCCTTGATTTGATCGGGGTATCTCCTTTACTTTTCCTTTAACGATTTTAATCCACACTTAAATTCATTAGCTGGGTTTTCCGGGATTTATTCATTGACCAGCATTAGTGAAATGTTGGATAATTTAGATTACAGCTACCTAAAAGCTGAAAATCATCGTTAAATTATTTTGGATATCTGGAAACTTAACAATAATTGTGCCATGTTAGAGGACAGGCTTGCATAAGGAAACCGAAATCAGTAAATTGCTCGTCGTGTTGATGAAAATAGGGACAAAAAAGCAGTGGTAGACAGGATTTTCAATCAATCGTTTCTCAAAAGGCCGAATGTAAAAAACGGATTACTGCTATGAAAGCCATAGGGATCATTCCGGCGCGTTTTCACTCTACCCGGCTGCCAGGAAAGCCCTTGATCAAGATTGGCAATAAACCATTAATCCAACATGTTTATGAAAATGCCTCCCGCTGTCGCGTGCTGAGTGATTTGATCGTGGCGACCGACGATGAGCGGATTTTCGATGTTGTCTCTGAATTCGGCGGCAAGGCGGTTTTGACACCTGCGAATTTTCCTTCTGGGACTGACCGCTGTGCCGCAGTAGCGCTGAATATTGAAGCGGAGATAATTGCCAACATTCAGGGTGATGAACCTTTCCTTGATCCGCGGCTAATAGATGAGGCAATAACTTTATTATCGGCAAATCCCGAATTTCAGGTTGTGACGGCTGCTCGGGATAATATCCAAGAAGAAGAGCTGCAAAACCCGGCGGTAGTTAAGGTATTAATCAATAATAAAGGGGAAGCAATTTATTTCAGTCGTCAAAACATACCCTACATAAGATCGGCTGAATCCCTGACCAAACATCCTGCACTGGTTCATCTTGGCTTATATATTTACCGAAAAGATTATCTATTAAAGTTTGTGCAAATGCAACCATCCCGGCTTGAGAAACTGGAGCAATTGGAACAAATCCGGATGCTGGAAAATGGCGATCGGTTGCAAGTCGTGGTCACGGATAGGTACTCTTTTGGAATTGATACACCCGAAGATGTTCAACACGCAGAGGAAATTTTAGCGAAACAGGTGCGCTAAACAATTTAAGGGAAATGAAATCCGAGTATGACTGAAGTAAAAGTTCAAAATATTACGATTGGCGGTAAAAATCATCTGATTTTTATCTTAGGTCCCTGCGTTATCGAAAGTCGCCAACATACACTTTATCTGGCAGAGCAGCTGAAAATCCTGAGCGAAGAATTAAATATTCCCTTGATTTTTAAAACTTCCTTTGACAAAGCCAATCGCACTTCGGTTGACTCTTACCGCGGACCGGGATTGGAAGTAGGTCTAAAAATTCTGAGTGAGGTAAAGAGCCAATTCGGGCTTCCAATATTGACCGATATTCACGAATCGCAACAGGCTGAACCGGCGGCTGAAGTAGCCGATATGTTGCAGATTCCAGCTTTTCTCTGCCGTCAGACTGATTTGCTGCTGGCAGCGGGTAAAACCGGTCGCGTCATCAATATTAAAAAGGGGCAATTTATTGATCCCCGTGATATGAGTTTTATCATTCAGAAAATTGAATCTACCGGGAATAAGCAGATATTACTTACCGATCGGGGTACAAGTTTTGGTTATGGCGGCTTGATTGCCGATGTGCGCGCGATCCCGATCATGCAGCGTACCGGTTATCCGGTAATTTTCGATGCTACTCACTCGGCACAAATACCGGGAGGTGCGACTACCGGTGGCAATCGTCAGTATATTCCCCATACAACCCGGGCAATGGTAGCAGCTGGAGTTAATGGAATTTTCATGGAAGTTCATGACAATCCCGATCAGGCGTTCAGTGACCAGGCAACTCAATATCCGCTGAATCGCCTGGCGGATTTGATTCGCCAACTTATACGTATAAGAGAAGTCGTTCAGGATAGCTATGATGACTGAAACTTTGGTTCAATTACTGGCGAAAATTAAGTTAATCATCGTTGATGTGGATGGTGTATTTACCGACGGTTTTCTGTACATTGGCGAGGGTGGCAGCGAATACAAACGCTTCCATGTCTGGGATGGTGCCGGGATTGCTCTTTTAAGGGCGATGAATTTTCCCATGGCGGTCATTTCCGGTCGGGAATCAGCTGCTACCACTAATCGCATGCGTGAGTTGGGATTGACAGATCACCTTTACCAAGGCAATATGGCCAAGCTCGAACCTTATCGGCAAATCAAGCAAAAGTTTCAAGTTGCCGATGAGGAAATTGTCTTCATCGGCGATGATTTTGCCGATATTCCGGTACTGCGGAAAGTCGGTATTGGAGTTGCTGTAGCCAATGCCTTGCCAGAAGTTAAAAAACACGCAAAATACATCACTAGAGCTGCTGGTGGACAGGGTGCAATTCGCGAGGTAATTGAGTTGGTGCTCAAAGCCCAGGATAAATATGAAACCGCTGTGCAAATTTTGACGAAAGAAAAAAGTAAGGATTCGTGAGATATGCCTTCATCGTATTTAAAAAAAGCCAGGCAATTAATCCAGATTGAATCGCGAGCGATTGCCTACCTGGAAAGTCGCATCAATAAGCATTTCCAGGAGGTGGTGGAATTATTATACAATATTAAAGGGAAGGTAGTCGTGACCGGGGTGGGCAAATCCGGATTGGTTGGACGGAAAATATCTGCGACCCTGTCATCTACCGGAACCCCCAGTTTTTTCCTGAATGCCTTTGAAGCTGGTCACGGGGATATTGGCAGTTTGCGGGAGGGCGATGCCTTGATCATCATTTCCCACAGCGGAGAAACAAAGGAACTTCTTGCTTTAATATCTTATGTAAAGAAGCTCAACCTGCCGCTTATTGGTTTTATGGGGAAAATTAATTCTACGCTGGCGGAGAAATGCGATATTGTGATAGATACCGAAGTTACAGAAGAGGCTTGTCCGCTGGGCATTGTTCCCACCGCGAGCACGATTGTCGCGATGGCAATGGGCGATGCTCTGGCAATTGCCTTGATGGATAAACGCAAATTTAAAGAGATTGATTTTGCCGGGCTACATCCTGCCGGATCTCTTGGCCGGCGGCTATTGACCACGGTGCGCGATCTAATGCATACTGGCAATAAAGTACCTTTTGCTCATATTAATGATTCCATGGACCGGATTCTGTATGTGATGACCCGGAAGGGTTTTGGCGTTGTTGGCATCCTTGATGACGAAGCTAATATGTCCGGCGTCATCACTGATGGTGATCTTAGAAGAGGATTGGAAAGAAGTGAAAATTTTCTGAAAATGCCGGCCAAAGAGGTGATGACGACTAATCCCAAATGGATTAGCTCCCATACACTGGCAATTGACGCTCTATATCAGATGGAGCAATACGCCGTCACTAATCTATTTGTTTATGAAACCGAAAAAAACGGCAAGCCAATCGGAATCATTCACATTCATGATATTTTACGATACGGGATTATGTCGTGAAAAATATTTTAGTCTGGTTAATTGTTATTATATTGGTGATTTCCTGTTCGAGTGTCCAGGAGGATAATCCAATTCCCGGAGAAGAAAAACAGTATCCCGATCAGGAGAGCTGGAATGCTGTAATCACCTTGACCAAAGAGGGTATCAAACGAGCTTTGGTAAATGCCGGGCACCTGACCAAGAGCAACGATGAGGCCCAGATTGTATTAGATGAAAATGTAGATGTGGATTTTTTCGATGAGAATCAACGCTATCTTTCTCATTTGAGATCGCTTAGAGCCCAGGTCAATGAAAGAACGAATGACCTTTTTGCGCAGGGCAATGTGGTCGTGGTATCGGACAGTGGGATTACGCTGCTAACGGAAGAGCTCCACTGGGATCATCAGCGGGAGCGGATTTTTTCGAATGTATTCGTGACTTTTATTACCGCAAGTGACACTTTAACTGGCATCGGATTCGAATCGGATTCCGATTTGAAGAACTGGGTAATCGAAAAACCATCAGGAGTAACCGATCGGGAATTTAAGGAAAAGTAAGGGTGAATAATCCGAGCACACAGGTAAAAGTCCTCAGAGGTGAAGCACTGTGCAAAGTCTACAGCAAACGGTTAGTTGTTAATCGGGTTTCGATTGAGGTTAAAAAGGGTGAGGTCGTTGGCTTACTAGGACCCAACGGAGCCGGAAAAACAACTACCTTCCATATGTTTACGGGAATGATCAAACCTACCAGCGGAAGAGTTTTTATCAACGAACAAGACATTACTCCTTTGCCCATGTACCGGCGTGCGCAGTTGGGCATAGGCTATCTGTCTCAGGACCCCTCGATTTTTAGGAAACTCACCGTCGAGGAAAATCTGCTGCTGGTCCTTCAGACTCTGGAGATTAGTAAAAAGGAGCAAATGGAACGCCTTGAGCTACTGCTGGATGAATTGGGTATTCGCAAGTACCGTAAGCTTAAAGCATATTCTCTTTCTGGTGGTGAACGCCGCCGCACGGAAATAACCCGAGCGCTGGTCACCAGCCCCGATTTTATGCTGCTGGATGAACCCTTTGTAGGGGTAGATCCAATTGCCGTGGAAGATATTCAGAAAATTGTCGTGGGATTGAAAGACCGGAATATCGGTGTCCTGATAACTGACCACAATGTGCATGAGACTCTCTCGATCACCAATCGTTCCTATTTGATGTTCGAGGGTCGGATTCTAAAAACCGGTTCATCCGAATTCCTGGCTAACGATGAGGATGTCAGACGGCTATATCTGGGGGACAGCTTTCGGCTGGATAGATAGATGCAGTTGACCCAAACTCAAATTCAGAAACTTTCACAAGAGCTCCGCCTGACACCCCAGCAGATCCTGCAATCAACAATCCTGCAGTTGACCAACCTAGCCCTGGAAGCCAGGGTAATTCAGGAATTGGAACAGAATCCCGTTTTGGAAGAAGAAGAGCCGGAGGAGAATCCCACGGAATTGGAAGAGGAGCAAATCACCGATCAGGACGAAGAGAAGGAAATTGACTGGGAGGAACTACTGCCTCAAAATGACGATTATCAGCCCAAAGAGGAATATGATCGCAGTAAGGAGGAGTACCGGCCAGTACAGGTCTCCCCAAGGGGATTGGTGGATTATCTTTTTGACCAGTTAAAATTGATGAATCTTAAGCCTGCCGAACAACAGATTGCAACCGAAATTATCTGGAATATTGACGAGCGCGGATATTTAACGACCCCACTTGAAAATATCGCTTACAGTTTTTCGACAACTGCTGAGCAGGTTGAGCGGATTCTGAAACAGATTCAGCAAATGGATCCACCGGGAATCGGAGCGCGCAATTTACAGGAATGTTTACTGATTCAGCTGCAGCAGCAGAAGGATAGTAATGATGCCATATTAATTATTCGGGACTATTTTGATGACTTTGCTAATCGGCGCTTCCCGCAAATTATGAAGAGCTTGGGCTGGGACCGCGAGCGAATCCAACGGGTTCAAGAACTGGTGATAAAATTGAATCCCCGACCGGGCAGCACCCTCTCTGCCACCGATCCCAATTATGTCGTGCCTGACCTGATCGTCGAGAAAGTCGGAAATGATTTTATCGTTGAGATAAATGACTCACGCATCCCGGAATTACGGATTAATTCCGGTTATCTGCAGATGATTTCAAATGAAAAAAAACTCGATCAGGATGCGAAAAATTATTTAAAAAAGAAGATTGATACTGCCAAGTGGTTTATCCAGTCTATTTACCAACGGCGCATTACCATGATCAAAGTCATGAAGGCAATTATTAACTGGCAGAGGGATTTTTTCGAGGATCCGCGGAATCCCTTGAAGCCACTAATTCTAAAGGACATTGCCGAAGATGTAAAAATGGATATTTCCACTATCAGTCGGGTGACCAACGGGAAATATGTGCAGCTGAATTCCGGTATATATGAATTAAAATATTTCTTCAACGAAGGAATGATGGATGATAGTGGTGAGGAAGTCTCGACGCGGATTATCAAGGATAAACTCAAGGAGATCATCACCCAAGAAAATAAACAAAAACCCTATAGTGATGATTATTTAGCCACGCTGCTGAAGGGTGAGGGCTATCCTATCGCCCGCCGAACCGTGGCAAAATATCGGGAACAATTAAAAATCTCCGTCGCACGTTTGCGGCGAAGTATTTAAGGGAGGCAAACATGGCATGGAAAAAGGTAAAAATCGGAAGCAACGAATTTGAGGTATCTACATCCCAGAGCTGGGTGGTTGCGGGAGTTGTGCTACTGATTATCGTTGTCGTGACGGTAGTAATGTCTTTTTATACCGTTGATGCAAATGAAAACGGCGTAATCCTCAGGTTTGGCAAGTATCATACGACAACCTATCCCGGTCTGCATTTGAAATTACCCTGGGGAATTGATAAACTCTATGCGGTTAGGGTAGGCTATCAGTGGAAGGAGGAATTTGGTTTTCGGACGGCGCGCCCGGGCGTGAAAACGGTTTATTCGAAAAATCAGTTTACAGACGAGTCCTGGATGTTGACCGGCGACCTGAATATTGCCGATGTGCAATGGATTGTGCAGTATAAAATCAAGGATCCCATCAAATTCTTGTTTAAAGTTCGGGAGCAGAGCGGCACGATCCGGGATATTGCCGAAGCGGCTATGCGTTTTGTGGTGGGTGACCGGGCTTTCCGCGAAGTATTGCAGACAGACCGGCGCAAAGTGGCGTCGCTGGCACAGGAATATATGCAGGAAACGCTGGACAAATATCAGTTAGGCGTCAGTATTGAACTGGTACAGCTGATTACCGTGCAGCCGCCGGGACCGGTCTTTGACTCTTTTAATGAGGTCAACCGGGCCAAACAGGAACAGGAAACAGCGATTAATGAGGCCAATCAGATTTACAATAAGGAAATTTTCAGAGCCCAGGGTGAGGCCGAACGAATAACTCAAGAAGCTAAAGGATATGCCATTGACCGCACCAACCGGGCCAGCGGCGATGCGGAACTCTTCACTTCGGTTTTTCAAGAATATCAAAAAGCCAGAGAAGTAACCCGTCAACGCCTTTACCTGGAAACTATGGAGAAGGTATTAAGTGCTGTGGATAAGAAGGTATTAATTGATAGCGAGGTGAAAAGTATTGTTCCGCTTCTAAATCTGAACGGAAAGGAGATGGCCCGATGAACGCGAGAGTAGTTTTATTATTATTGCTGTTAATTGTTGTGATCATCCTTCTTGGATCATCATTATTTATTCTGAATGAAACCCAGCAGGCGCTCATTACCCAATTTGGCAAACCCGTCGGGCAATCAATTACCATGGCCGGCATTCATATCAAACTGCCTTTTATTCAAAAGGTCATCGTGTTTGAAAAGCGGATTCTGGAGTGGGATGGAAATCCTCAGGAGATTCCGACCAAGGATAATAAGTTTATCTATATTGACACATTCGCCCGCTGGCGCATCTCCGATGCCCTGGCCTTTTATAAAAGTAACCGCAGTGAGATGGTTGGCTATTCCCGACTGGATGATTTGCTGGACGGTGCCGTTCGGGATGAAATCGCGAATCACACCTTGCCGGAGATCATTCGCAGTTCTACTCGAGCCATGTCTATCATGGTGGTGGAATCGGCCGATCTGAGTTTGGAGGTGGATTCGACTCTGATGCGGGAGCTAGATATACCGGGTGCCCGGAAAAAAATTGTTGAGAACATTGTTACCAATGTGAAAAATAAATTGACCGATCTGGATCTGGGAATCGAGGTAGTGGACCTGCAGATTAAAAAGATTGATTATAATTCGGAAGTCCAAAAAAAGGTGTTTGACCGGATGATTTCCGAACAAAAACGGATCGCGGAAAAGTACCGGGCCATCGGACAGGGCGAGAAACAGCGCATTCTGGGTCGGCAATCGCAAAAGATGAAAGAGATTTTATCTGGCGCTTATCTGGAAGCCCAGGGCATCCGTGGTAAAGCCGATGCCCAGGCAGTGAAAATTTATGCCAATGCCTATAATCGCACGACTGATTCGAGAGATTTTTATAAATTTCTACGCACTCTGGATGCCTATAAAGCCACAATTGATTCCTCGACTACCCTGATTCTATCCACCGATAATGAATTTTTGCAATACCTGGGCTCGACGAAATAGAAATTCTTGCAGGTAAATTTTTAAAAGAGGTAATGATTGTTATGGTAAATAACCTCAATGATCAGAATCAAAGGTCTAAAATCAGATCAACCACCGTTATCGGCGTTCGCCGGAATGATCAGGCAGCCATGGGTGGTGACGGGCAGGTAACCGTCGGTAATACGGTGATGAAGCACAATACTAAGAAAATCCGCAAGCTGCATGATGACAAAGTACTTGTCGGATTTGCCGGGGCTTCCGCCGATGCCTTTACCCTTTTTGAAAAGTTTGAAGGTGAACTGGAGAAGTACAAAGGAAACATCTACCGGGCGGCAGTCGAACTGGCGAAAATGTGGCGCACCGATAAATATCTGCGGCATCTGGAAGCTTTACTGACCGTTATGAATAAAGAGACCATGCTGGTTATCTCCGGAAACGGGGATGTCATTGAGCCGGATGATGCCATCGTGGCAATCGGTTCTGGCGGTCCATATGCCTTGGCGGCTGCCCGGGCATTGATGAATTTTAGTCAGCTTTCGGCTTGGGAAATTGTCGAAGAGTCATTGAAAATTGCGGCCCAAATATGTATTTATACTAACGATAAATTGACCATCATGGAACTATGAAATCAGAATTAACACCCCGTGAAATTGTCAAAGAACTGGACGCTTATATTATTGGCCAGACAAAGGCTAAAAAAGCAGTTGCAATTGCCTTGCGCAACCGCTGGCGGCGGCAGCATGTTGAGGGGGCGATCAAAGAAGAAATCTTGCCCAATAATATCATCCTGATCGGCCCAACTGGTGTAGGCAAGACTGAAATTGCGCGCCGTCTCTCTAATCTGGCCCGCGCTCCCTTTCTTAAAGTGGAAGCCTCAAAATTCACCGAAGTGGGATATGTCGGTCGCGACGTTGAGTCTATTATCCGCGATTTGACGAATATCTCGGTCAATCTGGTCAAATCTGAGCGAATCGAGGAGGTCAACGAGCAAGCGGTCAAAATGGCTAATACCCGCATTCTTGATATTCTTCTCCCACCGCGGGAAAGCAAGCGCAATAGGGACGATACTGCAGCCGATTCAAAGGATGATCAGTTACAGCGTACCAGGGAGAAATTCCGCGAAATGCTGCAGGCTGGCGCACTGGACAATCGGGTAATCGAAATTACCGTTCAAAAAGTCGGGATGCCGGTAATGCAGGTCTTTGGGCCGGCTGGAATGGAAGAGATGGGTTTAAATCTGACTGAAATGCTGGGCAGCGCTTTTCCGAAGAAGAAAAAAGTTCAGAAAGCTACGGTCGCTGAGGCACGCAAGATTTTTATCGAAGAGGAAGCGGAAAAATTAATCGATATGGATCGGATTATCCAGGAAGCCGTGCGACGGATTGAGGAATTAGGTATCGTATTTCTGGATGAGATTGATAAGATTGCCTCGAGTCATGGCGAAACAGGACACGGACCCGATGTCTCACGTGAGGGTGTTCAGCGCGATATTCTGCCAATTGTCGAAGGTTCAAATGTTCAGACAAAATTCGGAGTTGTGAAAACCGATCATATTTTGTTTATCGCCGCTGGAGCTTTTCACATGACTAAACCCTCAGACCTGATTCCCGAACTGCAGGGGCGATTTCCCATCCGGGTGGAAATGGACAGCCTGGGAAAGGAAGAATTTATCAAGATTCTAACGAATCCCCGCAATGCTCTGATCAAACAATACGCGGCACTTCTAAAAACAGAGGATGTTGAGCTGAGTATTGATGAGGAAGCAGTGGTCGAGATTGCCCAAATAGCAGTCGAGGTTAATGACAAGATAGAAAATATTGGCGCCCGCCGCTTGCATACAATCTTGACGACGTTATTGGAAGATCTGCTCTTTAAAGTGCCAGATTCGGCGATTAGAGAAGTAAAAATTACCAAAAAAGTGGTTGAAGAGAAGTTGGCTGATATTATCAGGGATAGGGATTTAAGTCGTTATATTTTATAGGAGCCTGTGATGAAACGTGACTTTCTCCAGATTACCGACTTTTCGAGTGATGAGATCAGGGAGATTTTCCAATTGACCACCGAGATTAAAAAATATACTAAACTGGGTAAGGAATATACTCCGCTCAAAGGTAAAATAATGGCCATGATTTTCGCCAAACCTTCAGCCCGGACGCGCATCTCTTTTGAAACCGGGATGGCGCAGCTGGGGGGTCAGGCAATCTACCTTGGACCAGAAGATATTGGACTGGGGACCAGGGAAGCAACTCGGGATGTTGCCAGAGTTATCTCCCGCTATGATGACCTGATCATGGCTCGTTTATTTAAACATACAGATTTGCTGGAATTGGCTGAATACGCTACAATTCCGGTGATTAACGGCTTGACTGACCTGACTCATCCCTGTCAGGTATTGTCGGATATTTATACTATCTGGGAGCATCGCAAACATTTGGATAATTTGAAAGTCGCTTTTATTGGTGACAGTAACAATGTTGCCAACTCTTGGCTCAATCTGGCTACCCGCCTGCCAATGCATTTTGTCCTGGCTACGCCAACTGGTTATCAGCCGGATGCCGGAATATTAAAACGAGCCCGGGATACGGGTATTAGCCGGATTGAAATCGTCCATAATCCCCTGGAAGCTGTTCAATCTGCCGATGTAATCTACACCGATGTCTGGGCTAGTATGGGACAAGAAGCTGAGCTTTCCAAACGACGCGGCGACTTTGATGCCTTTCAGGTAAATGCGGAGTTACTGAAACATGCTCCCCACGATGTCTATATTATGCACTGCCTGCCGGCTCATCGTGGCGACGAAATAACTGATGAGGTTATTGACGGTTCTAACTCAATCGTATTCGATCAAGCCGAAAATCGTTTGCATGTTCAAAAAGCCATCATCGTCAAGTTGATCCAGAGTTAGCCGGGTTCAATCGGGTCCTCAGACCTGATGGAAATTAAACCCACCTGCATCGGGATATTTAGCCTGAAAAAGAGTTTTATTTCGCTGGATTGATTTTGTTTTTATCGTGTGCTTTTTCTTTCCGGTGATCGAGCAGAGATTTAATAATCATTATTGGCAACATAACGTATAAAATGCCATTGATATATTGATCACAGATGTTGCTCGGCCAGGGAAAGGGTCGGAAGATAAAAAAATCGGTGGCGTATCCTCTGCAGAGAATCTCAAAAACATTACCCAAAGCACCAATAGTCAGGCTCAGGACAACCGCGTAAATGATTCGATTGCTCTTATCCAGGTTTTCTTTGATAAGTGAGTGCGAAAGGGAAAAAACCAGGATTACAACGAACACCAAACCACCTATAGCCCAGAGGAGCTGGTTTCTAATTACTCCAAATAGAAAATGGTAGCCAGTATTATGCGTTAGATAGAAGAACAAGAAGGGAAAGAGTGTTTTAACGGGTTTTTCGAAAATCAATTGAGTATTAGACAGATATTTTGTCAGAAAATCAATTATCAGCAGAATTACTCCGCCGCCATATCCATAGATAATATACCTAATCGGTGCGGTCATTATATTTCTTTCAAATTTGCTCATAATTAATGTTGTGAACCACGATACTGCTCCAGAAACCGCCAGGGATTCTCGCGGGTACCGCGGATCTTGCGGAACAGGGTAGTATAAATTTCGGCAATTTCAGCCGATTGGGTCTCGACTTCAGGATTCAAGACCAAGCCCTGTAAAATATGACCCCAACCGTCGGTTGTTTCGCCATTATAAAATTGAATTGCTCCTAGCAGAATCAAAGCATTATCCTGCTGTAAATCGCCGTATTTCGCGGTTTGGGAAATCAAGTGCAGGGCGTACGGGTAGCGTTGTTGATGATAGGCATTCCAGGCGATTCTAAGATAGATTTGGAAATTTTTGAGATTCCGGAGTGAGTCAGCGGTAACCAAAACTGCAGGTTTTTGGTTTCGCAAGTTTGCTTTGAGGGCTTTGGTCAAAAACTGATTGGAGAGATTGAGCAGCGAGTAATCCCCATATTGCTCGAGCGAATCTGAGAGAGCAATCAATTTGTTGATGTCATTATAATCGGATTGCAGGACACGTTTTCCCAATTCTTGCAGCATTTGGTTTCGTAAACTGTCGTTGCTGAAAATGTTGTTAAGTCGGGGGATTAAAATTAGTGCGGCTGCCAGATCGGGTGATAACTGTTGCTCCCGGTAGAGTGCTTCCGTGGTCAACTGGTGGATACTTTCCGGACCGGCAACGTTTTGGGAAAAGATGAAATTATACAGGATTCTACGACAATCTGGAGATAAGGGTGATTGCAGCCGAGTGATGCTAAATTGTAAAGTGCCATCGGGATTATTTAGTTCCTGATTAAATATGTCCAGTATCCGGGCAATAGCTGTGGTGCAACTATCACTGTGGGGATATTCTTGCAGAAACAGGATATAGGCATCCGCTCGAAGTCGGGGTGAATCCATACTTTGAATCGTTTGCCAGGTAGTAATCTCCCTTTTTGCCGAGCATGACCATTCCCAGCCAATCATGAGAATGGTAACTATCAGGACCCTCATCCTAATTTTCTCGAAGCCTCTTATAGAATTAATCATTACTCAAAAAATTATTTCTTTTTGATAATTCTACGCCAACCGAATAGCGGAGCACGTAGGGGGAAAAAGCCTGAATTGATCGAGCGAATGTCCTGAAGTGAAACGAAGACATTGGGATCAACTTGACGGGCTAAATCGATTACCTCTCTGACATTTTTACGGGGTACGATACTAATGATAATGTTAACTTCACCCTTAGCACCGGAAGCTTTGATTACCGTTGCGCCAAAACCGCCGTCGCGTAAACTCATTGGTAAGAAATCCAGAGTAGAACGGGTAATAAACTGAACGGCTTGCAGACCAAGGGCAATTTTTTCCTCGATGATGATTCCGACAATGTTGCCGGTTCCAAATCCCAGACCGTAAGCCAGGAAGCAGGCGATATTATTGATATGCTGCATTACCTGGGAAATAGCCAGTAACCAGATCGAGACTTCGACGAAGCCAAGAAAAGCTGCAATTTTCTTTTTCCCTTTAGATACCAGAATAATACGCACGGTGCCAATAGACACATCGGCAACACGTGCAAAAAAGATCATCAGAGGAATTATAATCCAGGTAAAAAACCAGTTGTTTGTTGAGAAAAACTCCATAATGATTGGCTGAGATATAGTTTATGCAAATAGTTCGACATTACCACCAGTATGGATAAAGAGGACTGAATCATCCGATTTAATTTTATCTATTCGGCAATAGTCTATCAAAGCACTGGCGGCTTTGCCGGTATAGACATGATCCAGAAAAATTCCCTCTTTGCGGGCAAACAGGTCAATGGCTTCGGTAGCTAATGCCGTTCGTTTACCATAACCTGCACCGCGATAATGATCATCAACTTTAATCAGGGATTTGGGAATATTAATATTTAGAAAATCGCCAACTGCACAAGCAAGATCGTGCACATTTGTTTCCAATGTTGCCTGGAGCAAGTCAACGCTAATGCCAATAATTTCACCCTGCCAACCGCTAATTGCCTGACCTACTACCAATCCAGCCTGGGTCCCGGCGGTTGAAGAAGCGACTATTATTTTATTGATAGTAACTTCGTTTTGACTAATGTCGTCCATTATTTCGCCCCAGCCGGCAACATAGCCCAGGGCGCCGATCGTAGTCGAGCCTCCAAGTGGCAATAGGTAGACCTGTTTGCCATCATACTCCAGGGAATTTTTAACTTCAAGAGCTTTCTTCAGATGTTCCTCAGGGTCGGTAGTTTCAATATGATATATGGTTGCTCCAAGCAGGTGGTCCAGGAGTAAATTCCCGGTAGGATTTTTAGGCTCGCTGCCATTCAGAACCAGATAAACTGACATTCCGTATTTGGCACCGGCACCGGCTAGAATCCGGCAGAAGTTGGATTGATTATACCCCATTCCAATGATTGAATCACAACCTTTTTTCAAGGCATCGGCAATTAAAAAATCAAGTTTACGGGCTTTATTGCCGCCAAAGGCGAAACCGGTCATATCGTCACGTTTGACGTAAAGGTCTCTTTTTAATATTTCTGAGAGGGAATTGAGTCGTTGAAAAGGGGTAGGTAACATTGCCACCGATTCCCGACTGATCTGAGCTAATATTCGGTTGATTATTTCCATTCAATAAACTCCTACTATCAACGCGGAAAATTACGATTTCGTTTTCATTTTCAAAAGAATATCTATTTAAGGTCATGGGAAAATTAAATTTCTTGTGATATAAATCTCTTTTCCCCTGAGTCTGACTAATTTTTGTTCGCGGATTCTTTTGCTCTGCTGAGCGAATTTAACTTGAAAAATCTGGTAAAATTCTTCATATTCTTTATGATGCGAAAGCAAATTCTCCTAAGCCTTTTACTCCTAACATTTGGCCTTACGCAAGCGGTTGAAATTCCGGATGGTTTGAAATATAAGCAGATCAGGAAGCAGCTGCCTCTAGACAGCCGGCCTGTTTTCAAACAAGCTGAAAGCTATTTAAAAAATGGACAGTATTTTCGCGCTAGTGAATTATATGGAAATTTGATTAAGAAGAAGGCAAACTTCTATGCCTATTGGGCCTCGGCTTGGTCAGCCTGGCAAATGAAGAATGTTGCCGATGCGCGGGATTCGTATTTCAAGGCTTATCAGATGAATGATTCGCTGGGGCTTTTTCTACGAAATTATGCTGATTTTGTCCTTTCCATTGAACCTGACTGGAAAATTATTGGTCGGATTGCCGAGGCATATTATCGAGTTCAACCGAATGATGAAACGCCGATTTTTATTATTGATAATATTCGGAATGAGGAGGATCGTCGGGCGGCCTTAACACTTTTAGGAAGTCTTGATACCGAGTTTCCACAAACCGCTAATATTAAAGTCTATTATGCTTCCCTGCTGAATGATGACGGCGATTCCGAAAAGGCGGTGAGTCTGGCGCAGTCAGCTATACCCCTTGCAACTGATCCCTATCACTTGATGATATTGGAGCGAATTTTAGCCAATAATGGCTTTTTTCTCGATGCCGCCAAGGTGTGTGAGAAATTGAATAAAAGTGCGAAACGTTCCGAGTTTGCTTACGAAGCCTGGGGTCATCTGGAATTCAAACAGGGACATTATGAAAACGCCGTAGTGCATTATGAGAAAGCTTTGCGGTACAACTACAATCCGGCCAGTTTATTACACTTGGCACGATTATACCATTTTTATCTAAACGACTGTAAGAAAGCTCGCTATTATTGTAAAGCGGCTCTGCAAATAGACCGGTCACTGGTGGATGCCTATTTTATTATGGCTGAAACATATAGGGTAACCGGCGATCTGGATCAGGCACTCCGCTTTTCTGCTAAACAGCTCGAATTACTCAGCGATCATCCGTATCCCTATTATTATCACGGTAAGCTTTTATACGAAAAGAAGGAGTACCAGGAAGCATTACCTTTTTTTGAGAAGGCAGTTGAATTGAGTCCGAACGTGCAGCGCTACCGGCTGGTGCTGGCGAAATGCTATGCCGGTGCTGGCATGCGGGAAAAAGCTGCTCAAACTTATCAGAATTTTCTCAATGAATCTCTTATGGACCTATGGCAAGAAGAATCTACACTACGCGAAGAACCACCTGCACCCCGGTAATTAATTCGCTGTTACTTATAGCAGTGATAGGTTTTTATTTCTGTCGCTGTTCTCCGGGTGTGCCGCAGCAGCGCTTGCCCGAGCCAATTATAGAAACTTACCCTGAATTGGTGGAGATGTACTGGAAAGCCTGGCAGCTCGTGAGTCTGATGCAAAGGTCAGGCACGCAGGCTAACGGTTTTCCCAAAGAGTACCTGAATATCAGCAAGGAAGATGTCATTGATCAGTGGTCTACCTTGAGTATGGCTCTTTTTGGCGTCTATGGCTATAATGTTTACCCGGTTATGCAAACCCTTGATCTTTTTTACCAGAAGCAGCGGGCAGATGGATTCATCTCTCGAGTTTATATTGAAAATTCAGGTGAACCACTGCACTTACCTACCCAACGGGATCCGATGGTGAATCCGCCCTTATTTTCCTGGGTCGAATTGAAATATTTTAAGTTCAGCGCTGATACTTTGCGGCTTAAAGCCATTTTCCCTAAACTGGAGCAATATTTTAGTTGGCTGGATTCCTACTGTCGCGGAAAAAATGAAGCTGAGGATCTGTATTATACAACGGCGATTGGTTCCGGGATGATGAACTTACCCCGTGGTGATATAGAATTAGGTGCCTGGATCGACATTTCATCCCAGATGGCCCTGTTTGCCCGGGATTTGTCGGCAATCTCGGATTTATTGGGTAATGGCTTCAAGGCAGAATATTATCAGCGCCGCTTTTCAGAAATTGCCCGGACTATCCAGGAAAAGCTCTGGCATGCGAATACGGCATTCTATTATGATATGGGTCGTGAGGGGAAGCAGTTCAGAGTGAAGACAATTAGTGGATTCTGGCCACTATTAGCCGGAATCCCAGATCGAAAAGCGGCCCAGCAATTGATCAGTCACTTGAAAGATTCCAGTGAATTCAAAATCTTCCATCTATTCCCCAGTGTGGCCCAGGATGAAGCCGATTTTAATCCGCGCGGATTTTATTGGCGGGGTGGAGTATGGGGGATAACTAATTATATGATTGTAAATGCTCTAAAATTGTATGGCGAG
>Ga0315555_1001122_pt1 | contig 19323 bp, 17 predicted proteins | sample SalMarSW160380MG_FD_202113 | JGI IMG/M metagenome (GOLD analysis project Ga0315555, IMG submission 202113) | Salt marsh sediment microbial communities from the Plum Island Ecosystem LTER, Massachusetts, United States - Salt Marsh Sediment SW1603-80 ... | reverse complement strand
TCCAAGGTCCTCAGGAGTGCACAAATCTCGATAATATCCAGCTCACAATGCTAATTAGGACCGAGCCGATCAAGGCCCCTAAAAAACCGTTGACTTGAAATCCTCTCACGATAGCCGACACCAACCAAAGCAGCAACCCATTGATAACCAACAGGAAAAGCCCAAAGGTCACGACGGTAATGGGAAAGGTGAACAAGACAACGAGGGGGCGAATAAACGTATTGACGACCCCCAAGAGAAAGGCTGCAACCAGGGCTGCAATCAAGCTATCCACCTGGATCACCCTCGGCACGAGATAGGCGATGATCAGGATGGCCACGACATTGATCAGCAAACGGATGATGAAATACATGATCCCTCCCGTGTGATAAGATGTCAGTGTTACTGTAGGCAACTTGACCCCTCAGGTCAAGATTTTTGTCATCCCTCTCACTGCCACGGGGTGAAAAAATCTCATCAAATGCGTTGGCACCATGGACCCCTCTTTAGTGAAATCTGAGGATCTTATCTGACAATAGATATTGACTTTTCCCCCTTCACCATTTATGTAAGGTATACATTCTTAAAAGAGAAAATCTATGACTAAAGGAATCCAATTCCCTAGGATCAGAGAGTGGTGGACCCGAGTTACGGTTGTCTTGACCCACCGTGAGCATCTTTTTATGATCGTGCTGGGTGGAATCGTGGGGGCGATAGGGGGATATGGTGCGGTCGGGTTTCGAAAGTTAATTGCCACCTTTACTCAATTGGGATGGGGGAGCTTCACCCGGATGGAGGGACAGGGACTGCTGGCGATGGCCCAGGCGGCACCCTTCTGGGTAAAGATCCTTATTCCCGCAGCAGGTGGCCTCATAGTAGGTATTATCGTCCATTTCTTTGCCCCCGAGGCCAAGGGGCATGGCGTTCCCGAGGTAATGGAGGCCGTGGCCTTAAAGGATGGGCGGATGCGAACCCGCGTATTCTTTGCCAAGGCCATTGCCTCCGCTATATGTATTGGTTCTGGTGGTTCGGTAGGCCGTGAAGGTCCCATCGTGCAGATCGGTTCCGGCATGGGCTCGGTCATCGGCAGGTTGGTCAAGCTGTCAGGGGCGCGCTTGCGGACCTTGGTGGCCTGCGGTGCCGCGGCAGGTATCGCCGCAACCTTTAACGCACCGATGGCTGGCGCCCTCTTCTCCTTGGAGATCATCCTCCCCGAGTTTGCCGCCTCCCAATTTATACCCATCGTCGTCTCCTCGGTGATCGCCACTGCCCTCTCCCGGCACTATCTGGGCAACTTTCCGGCCTTTGGGGTCCCCCCTTATGAGCTTTTGCACTATAGCGAGTTGTTTCTCTATCTCATCCTCGGCGTCTTAGCTGGGGTAGTAGCCTATGCCTTTATCCGAGCGCTCTACGGCATGGAGGACCTCTTTGACCGCTGGAAATCACCCGTCTACCTCAAAGCGGCGGTCGGCGGGGCCATGATAGGATGCATCGGGCTCTTGTACCCCCATATCTTCGGTGTGGGATATGACACGATCAGCCAGGTCTTGCGCGGGGAGATGCTGGGGACCATCCTCATCGCCCTCTTGGTGGCAAAGATCCTGGCCACCAGCATCACCATCGGTTCCGGGGGGTCAGGGGGGATATTCGCCCCTTCCCTCTTTATGGGGGCAGCCCTGGGGGGGCTCTTTGGGCATTTTGCCCACACCCTCTTTCCTCAGATCACTGCCTTCCCCGGTGCCTACGCCATCGTGGGGATGGGTGCTGTGGTCGCCGGGACCACCCGCGCCCCTATTACCGCCATGCTCATCATCTTTGAGATGACCGCCGATTACCGCATCATCCTCCCCCTGATGTTTGCCTGCACCATAGGCCTGGTGATCTCAACCATGCTCTCGCGGGAGTCCATTTATACCCTGAAACTGATCCGGCGGGGGATAAACATCCATGCGGGAAAGGAACTCAACGTGCTCAAATCCCTCAAGGTGTCCCAGGTGATGCACCCTGAGATTGAGCTGGTCTCTCCCTCGGTACCGTTGGCCGAGCTCGTCACCCGCATGATGGTAAGCCCCCACGTTCACCTCTTCGTCGTTGCGGGGAACAACCGGGTCCAAGGACATATCTCCATGGAGGCTTTGCGCCCCATTCTCAAGGATTATGAGACTGTCTGTAACGTGTGTATCGCCTCCGATCTCATGGACAGAAAGGTTGCGGTCGTGCCTCCTGGGGAGACCCTCGACATGGTTATGCAGCTCTTTGGAAAGTTTGCCCTGGAAGAAATCCCTGTAGCGGACAGAGGCCAATTGATCGGGACGGTCCGCAAGAGCGATGTCATAGAGGCCTACAACAGGGAGATCTTCAAGCTGGATATGGCCTCTGGATTGGCCACCTCGTTCCGTCTCCACCAGCGGACGGAAGTGGAACGATTGGCCTTGTTGGAAGGAGTCCTTATCTTGGAGGTCTCCGCCCCCCGGCTGTTTTTTGGCAAGAGCTTGGCAGACCTTAAGCTCCGGGAACGTTACGGGGCCACGGTCTTGACCATCAAACGGTTGAGCCCTGAGGGAGACGACCGCATATCATATATCCTCCCCACCCCCGCTACCCAAATCAAGAGGGGGGATGTCCTCATTGTTTTCGGCTTGGCGGAGGATCTGTCGCGCTTTCCAGGAAGATAGCGTCTTTGTGTCAGCCCTTCATTTTCTTGCCTGTTTTAACAGGAAAGAAACACCATGTAGCAGAGAGGATTGAATATAGTGCGGCTGGGAGTATGCTGATACACCCCTAAAACCTCGCTCGCCAGCTATCCAGGTTGTCGATGGTCACAGAGAGATGATGAAGCTATTGCTGTTTCCTAGTATTCTCCCAAATCCCGAACTAAGGTAAAATTGTACGGCTCAGCCACCAGTTTATCAGCAGTGTTCTTTGCGCTACCGGTCGCGACGGCAAAGGGTAAGGTGACGACAAAAATGCTCGTCCCCAAAGCCAGGCCCACGAAACCGAGAGGACGGGCAATCATAAGATCAAAGGTGATCTCCGTCCCCGTCGGTTCGTCCATGTCCTCAGCCCATACCGCAGAGGGCGCGCCCAGAAAACCGACCATGAAGGTTACGAGAACCCCTAAAACGATCCCCTTTCGTAAAGACATATGTACCTCCTCAGCTGTTTGGTTACTCCCAACTCATCGGCGGGCCTTACTGACCCGTCAATCGTTCTATTTTCACGTTAAATAAGGATATTTGTCAATATATTTTTTACATCTTGTGACGCACAACCGTATGGACCTTTTAACTTTTACCGGCACAGGGGAATATGGTAGACTTTTCTGAGGTCATCGCTCAGAGGAAATGAAATGAAGGATAAAAGGGCCATCGCTTTTTTTGTACCCTTCGTGCTGTTATTACTTGGCTACCTCCTCGTGCTTCCCCCGTGGGCCTCCGCACAAGATCCCGGGGGTACCTTTGAGGTCAAGAGGGTGGTCGATGGTGACACAATCGTTCTCGCAGATGGGCGGCGCGTTCGCTATCTGGGGATCAACACCCCTGAACGCGGTGAACCCTTTTGGCGTGAGGCCAGAGATTACAATGAGCGTAAGGTCAGGGGAAAACTGATCACCTTGGAGTTTGGGCAGGTCAAGGAGGACACTTACGGGCGTACCCTGGCCTATTGCTCCGTCGGAGGAGAGATGGTCAATGCCCAACTCTTGAAGGCAGGGTTGGCCCATTTCTTTGTCCTCGAACCGATCACCTACTACAATCATTTTCGAAGGCTTCAAGAGGAGGCCAGGGCAAAGGGTCTGGGGATCTGGGGGAGAGGCGGATTCACGGGGCCACTCAAGATCACGACACTGCATGCCGATGCCCAAGGGGACGACAGGAAAAATCTCAACGGGGAGTACGTGAGGATATGCAACATATCCCCGAGGGATCTCAACCTCAGGGGTTTTTCCCTGGTTGACCGGGAGGGACACCGATACATCTTTACCAAGGGCGTCCTCAGACCGGGTTACACCGTACTCCTCTTTACCGGAGCGGGTAAAGACGTCGTGGACGGGGTTGATCAGCTCCGTCTCTTCTGGGAATCGCGCTATCCCATCTGGAACAACAAGGGGGATCAAGTCTCCCTCCGAGATCCACAGGAACAGTTGATAGATACCTTTGTATATAGAAAAAAAGTTCCCTCAAATGAACACAGGCAAGAAAAAGCTACCAATGGTACCATATTGCCTTAGACTGATCTTTATGATATCATTTTTTTTCTCTTCTGGCCGCAATGCAATCTGACGGAGACGAACTATGGATTATAAGAAGACCTTGAACCTTCCCCAAACGCCGTTCCCCATGAAGGCGGATCTCCCCAAGAAGGAACCCGAGATCCTGAAGGGGTGGGAAGAAAAAAGGTTATATGACAAGATCCTCCAGACAGCAAAGGGGAGAAAAAAATACATCCTCCACGATGGCCCTCCGTATGCCAACGGACACATCCACATCGGAACCGCCCTGAACAAAATCCTGAAGGACATCATCGTCAAAGCCAAGTTCATGGCCAGCTTCGACAGCGCTTATGTCCCAGGGTGGGATTGCCATGGTCTGCCAATAGAGCATGAGGTGGATAAGATGCTGGGGGAGCGTAAACAGGGGATGACCAAGGCCGAGATCAGGAGGCTTTGCCGGGATTATGCCGCCCAGTTCGTCGATATTCAACGGGAGGAATTCAAGAGGCTGGGGGTGCTGGGGACCTGGGACAGCCCCTATCGCACCATGGACTACGACTACCAGGCCACCATCGTGCGGGAGCTCGGGAGGTTTGTAGCGGGAGGCTATCTCTATAAGGGGAAAAAGCCGGTCTACTGGTGCGCCACCTGCCATACCGCCTTGGCCGAGGCCGAGGTGGAATACGCCCCTCACCAATCACCCTCTATCTTCGTCAAGTTTCCCATGATCTCCGATATCGGCGCTGCCCTCCCCTCTCTGCGGGGGAAAAAGGTCTCGGTGCTCATCTGGACCACCACCCCGTGGACCATTCCGGCCAACCTCGCCATCGCCCTGCATCCTTCCTTCCAATACGTGGCGACAGAGGTGAACGGCGAGGTCTACATCGTGGCAGCGGATCTCGCGGCAATCGTGATGGACACCCTGGGGATCAAGGACTATCAAGTGCTGGAGACCTTTGAGGGGAGCGCCCTGGATGGATTCAAGTGCCGTCATCCCTTTTTGGAGAGGGAGTCGGTCATCATCATGGCCGATTACGTCACCCTGGATGCAGGGACAGGCTGTGTCCATACCGCCCCCGGCCACGGCCAGGAGGACTATGAGAGCGGCCTGAAATACGGCCTGGATATCTACGCCCCGGTGGACGATGACGGCAGGTTTACCTCCGAGGTGGAGTTCTTCGGCGGGGAATTCGTTTTTGATGCCAACGCAGCGGTTAACGCCAAGCTGACGGAGGTGGGGGCCCTGTTGCACGAGAAAGAAGTGGAACATTCCTATCCCCACTGTTGGCGATGCAAAAACCCCATTATCTTCCGCTCCACCGAACAGTGGTTCATCTCCATCGACCACGCCGGACTCAGGGAGAAAGCGCTCAAGGGCATCGAGGAGGTTCACTGGATCCCTACATGGGGAAAGGAGCGGATCTACGGGATGGTGGCCAATCGGCCCGACTGGTGTGTATCCAGACAGAGGGTCTGGGGGGTCCCCATCGTGGCCTTTTACTGCGAGGGGTGTGGCGAGACCCTCCTGCGGCAGGACCTCATAGACTTCGTAGCCGAGCGGTTTGCCAAAGAGGGCGCGGATATCTGGTTTGACGAGCCGGCACAGAAACTCCTCCCCCCCGGGACTACCTGCCCCAATTGCAAGGGTGAAAAATTCACCAAGGAATCGGACATCCTCGATGTCTGGTTCGACTCGGGGGTGAGTTGGGCCGCGGTCCTGGAAAAGGACGATGCCCTGAAGTTCCCGTGCGATCTCTACCTGGAGGGGAGCGACCAACACCGAGGATGGTTCCACTCGTCCTTGCTGACTGCGGTAGGGACCAGGGGAACCCCGCCGTACAACAGCGTTCTCACCCACGGCTTTGTGGTGGATGGTGAGGGGAAAAAGATGTCCAAATCGGCGGGGAACGTGGTGGCCCCCGACGAGGTCATCGATAAGTTTGGGGCGGAAATCCTGCGGTTGTGGGTGGCGGCTGAGGACTACCGGGACGACATTAAGATCTCCCAGGAGATCCTCGACCGACTCACCGAGGCCTACCGCAGGATCAGGAATACGTGGCGGTACATGCTCGGCAACCTCTACGACTTCGATCCCCAGCACCATAACATACCCGTTAAGGAACTCCTGGAGATCGACAGGTGGATCCTGGGCCGCTTTCAGCAGCTGCTGGAACGGGTGCTCAGGGCCTATGAAGAGTGCGAGTTCCACATCATCTATCACGCCGTACACAACTTCTGCGTGGTAGAACTGAGCTCCCTCTATCTGGACATCCTCAAGGACCGTCTCTATACCTCCGCGCCCTCCTCCCACAAGAGGAGGTCCGCGCAGAATGCCGTCTACCGCATCCTCAAGGGAATGGTGAGGCTCATGGCCCCGGTCCTCTCCTTCACCGCCGATGAGGTGTGGCATCACCTCCCCACGGAAGGTGGCGAGGAGGAGAGCGTGCATTTGGCGAACTTTCCCCGCCCTGAAGAGGATCTCCCCGACGAGGCCCTGGAAGAGAGATGGACGCGGTTATGGGAGGTGCGTGAGGAAGTAACGAAGGCCTTGGAGAAGGCCCGCCAGGACAAGGTGATCGGCCATCCCCTGGACGCTGCGGTGAAGGTAAAGGCGCCGCAGAAGCTTGCCGGGTTCCTGCAGGGATTTGGCCCCGAGTTGCGGGAGATCTTTATCGTCTCACAGGTGCAACTGGAGACGGATGGGGACGCCCCTGAATTGACGGTGGAGATAGGCCGGGCAGAGGGTGCGAAGTGCCAGCGGTGTTGGGTCTATGACACGAGTGTGGGGTCGAACAAAGAACAACCGGAGATCTGCGAGCGCTGCTTCCAAACCATCGAGGACACGGAGTGATGAAGAGGAAGTACGGAATCTTGTTGATCGTCTTCTGCATCCTCCTCGCCCTGGATCAAGCGACCAAGCTCTTTATCGAACACACCTTCTCCCTCCATCAGATCAGGGAGCTCATCCCGGGGTTTTTTACAATCACCCATGTGCAAAACAGAGGGGCGGCCTTTGGCCTGCTGGCCCATATTCCCGGAGCCGCTCTCATCTTCGTCATCATATCCCTGATAGCCATTGGCCTCATCCTGGCCTATTTCCGCTGGATCAAAAAAGGGGAGGCGTGGACCCCGCTTTGCCTCTCCCTGATTTTGACCGGGGCTGTTGGCAACCTCATCGACCGCTTCCGCCTGGGAGGTGTGGTGGATTTTCTCGATTTCCATTACAAAGGGTGGCACTGGCCCGCCTTTAACGTGGCGGATGCCTCCATAACCATTGGGGTCATCTTGTTGGCCCTCAAGATCCTGTGGACAGAGAAGAAGGACACCAAGGAGGAACCCTGAAATGCACCCCGTCCTATTCAGTATCGGCAGATTCAATATCATCCACTCTTATGGGCTCATGATCGCCATCGGCATCCTGGTGGGGTTATTCTTGGCATGGCGGCAGGCAGCGCGGGAGGGGACCGATCCGAACAAGATCATCGATATCACCTTCTATGTTCTCGTGACCGCTTTAATCGGCTCCCGCCTGCTCTTTGTGCTTATGAACTTTCATGAATATGCCGCCGATCCCATCAAGATCATCAAGATATGGGAAGGGGGGTTGGTCTTTTACGGTGGGCTCATACCGGCCGTGGCTATCGGGATCTGGTACATCAAGAGGCTCGACCTTCCCCTCTGGCAGGTGGCCGATATCTTCGCCCCTTCCGTGGCCATCGGCCATGCCTTCGGCAGGGTCGGGTGTTTTTTGGCCGGATGCTGTTACGGTAAACCGAGCACCCTCCCCTGGGCCGTCACCTTCACGGATCCCCGCAGTCTGGCCCCTCAGGAAATTCCCTTGCACCCTACTCAACTCTACAGCTCCCTCGGCCTCTTTGCGATCTTCGCCTTTCTCATGTTTTTACGAAAGAAAAGGGCTTTTCACGGAGAGCTCTTTTGGTCATATGCCCTCATGTATTCCATCTTCCGTTTCTTTATAGAGTTCCTGCGGGGGGACCCCCGCGGCAGCGCCCTGGGAGGGCTCCTCTCCACAACCCAGGCCATCAGCATCCCCTTAGCTGGAATTTCCGTGGTGATGTTACTATATTTAAGGAAAAGAGGACTTAACGCGAATGGCCGCAGCTAAAGTACGTATCTATCCCGATCCGATCCTCCAGCGCAAGGCGGCTGAGGTCGAAAACATCGATGAACGGGTTGTACAGTTGGCCGGCGAGATGGCGGAGACCATGTACGCCGCCCCGGGTGTCGGTCTGGCTGCCCCGCAGGTCGGTGTCTCAGAGAGACTCATCGTTGTAGATGTGAAAAACTCGGAGGGCAAAAAGGGGCTTATCAACCTGGTCAACCCGGAGATCATTGAGATAGAGGGACGGGTCGTGGAGGAGGAGGGCTGCCTGAGCCTGCCGGGGATCACAGAAAACGTCGCCCGGGCCGAAAAGGTCTTGGTGCGCGGCTACGACCTGAATGAGCGACAGCTGGAGATCGAGGCAGAGGGGCTCCTGGCCGTGGCCTTGCAGCATGAGATCGACCATCTCGACGGCATACTCTTCATCGACAGGGTAAGCCGTCTCAAGCGGGGGATCATCCAGCGCAAAATGCGCAAGCTGGTGCGAGAAGACCAATCACCCAAAGAAAAGGACCACGTCATTTTCTAAAGGGAATGAATTCCAGTACAATGAAGCTGCGGGCCGTCTTCATGGGGACTTCACCCTTTGCCCTCCCCACGTTGCGATCCTTGGCCGTTTCTGAAGAGGTGATCGCGGTCATCACACAACCCGATCGCCCCCGCGGGAGGGGAAGAGCGGTCTCACCCCCTCCGGTAAAGGAACATGCCCTTGATCTCGGCCTTCAGGTCCTCCAGCCGGAACGGGTAAAGGACTCTCATTTCATCGCCGAATTAGAGACGCTGAAGCCGGACGTGATCGCGGTGGCGGCCTTCGGACAGATCTTGCCCCCTGCTGTCTTGGCCTTGCCCCGCCTCGGGTGCGTCAATGTCCACCCGTCGCTGCTGCCCAAGTACCGGGGGGCAGCACCCATCAACTGGGCCATCATCAATGGTGAACCCAAGACAGGGGTGACCACCTACCTCATGGATGAAGGCATGGATACGGGCCCGAGCCTCCTGGCCCAGGAGGTGGAGATCGGCGCAGACGAGACAGCCGAGGAGCTCGGTGAGCGGTTGGCCTATGTGGGGGGAGATCTGGTGGTGGAGGCAGTCCGGGGTCTCAAGGAGGGAACCCTGCACCCCGTACCCCAAGATGAGAAAGGGGCCTCATATGCCCCCCTCTTGAAAAAGGCAGACGGTCTGATCCAATGGGAGGAGGAGGCAAGCCGGATCAGGAACCGGATCAGGGGGATGGTACCGTGGCCCGTGGCCTTCACCTGGTGGCAGGGGAAAAGGATGAAGCTCCTGCGGGGAAGGATCGGGGATGGCACAGCTACCCCCGGTGAAATCGTCTTCTTAGCTGGGGGATTCGAGGTGGCCTGCGGTAAGGGTTCGCTATTCATCGAAGAACTGCAGCTGGAAGGGGGCAGGAGCATGGGGTGGGAGGAATTCACCAGGGGCCACCAATTGACCCTAGGAGAAAGACTGGGGTAACATGGTAATCAGTATTCAGTGTTCAGTGATCAGTATTCATTAAGGCAGAAAAAGCTAATACTGATAACTGAATACTGACCACTGAATACTTTAGTATATATGTAATTAAGGAGGACATACTATGAACCAGTTCAAAACCTATATTCTCATGGCGCTGCTCAGCGCCCTCCTGGTTTGGATCGGGAACCTGGTAGGGGGACGCGACGGGGCCCTTCTTGCCCTTGTCTTTGCAGGTGTCATGAATTTCAGCGTCTATTGGTTCAGTGACCGCATCATACTCCGGATGTACCGTGCAAAAGAGGCGACCGAGGCCGAAGAGCCGGGCCTTCATCGGATCGTGAGGGAGTTGGCCCTGCGGGGCGGACTTCCCATGCCCAAGGTCTATATCATCCCCAATGACGCCCCCAATGCCTTCGCCACGGGGAGAAATCCTCAGCATGCGGCTGTGGCGGTGACCACGGGGATCAAGAGCCTGTTAACAGAGGAAGAACTCAAGGGGGTCTTGGCCCATGAACTCTCCCATATCCGCCATCGGGACATACTCATCGGGACCATCGTTGCCACCATCGCCGGGGCCATCAGTATGATCGCTACGATGGCCCGTTTTGGAGCCATGTTCGGAGGCTTCGGCGGCGACAATAGACAAGGGGGCGGGATAGCGCAACTCGTCGCCGTCCTGGTCCTCACCACCCTCGCCTCCATCGCGGCGGTCCTTATCCAACTGGCCATCTCCAGATCCAGGGAGTACCACGCCGATGAGGGCGGGGCGCAACTCGCCGGGCAACCCCCTCTATCTCGCCAGGGCCTTGGCCAAGCTGGATGCCGGGGCGAAGCGGATCCCCATGCAGGTCAATCCCTCCACCGCCCACATGCTCATCGTCAATCCCCTGCGGGGAAAGGGGATCCAGAGCCTCTTCAGCACCCACCCACCCATCGAGGAACGCATCAGGAGATTGGAGGCGATGACTAGCCGCTAATGGATCGGGCGCGCACAAAGGCCCTCGAGGTATTGATTCGCTGGGAAAAGAGGGGGTCCCCCATGGACCCCCTCTTTGATGAAATGGTGAGAGAGGACCCCCTGCTCCAGGATCGTGACAAGGCCTTTGTCCAGGAGGTGGTCTACGGGGTGCTGCGGTGGCGGGGGAGGCTTGATTGGGTCATCTCGACCTATTCGCGCATCAAGCCCCTTCGCATGGAGCGCGCCGTTATCACCATCCTGAGGATGGGGGCCTATCAACTCCTCTTCATGGACCGGGTCCCCGCACGGGCGGGCGTCGATGAGTCGGTCAAGCTGGCCAAGGGGATAAAAAAGGAAGATGCCGCCCCCTTTGTCAACGGCATACTGCGGGGGATCGCCGAGAAAAGGAAGGAGATTTCCTATCCCGATCTGCAAACCGACCCATTAGATCACATTGCAACCCTCTATTCCCATCCCCCCTGGATGGTGCGCCGATGGATCGACCAGTGGGGGATAGAAGAGACCATCGCCCTGTGCCAGGCCAACAATCAGATCCCCCCTTTCACGGTAAGGATCAATACCATCAAAGGGAGCCGGAAAGAGACCATCAATCAACTGCATGATACAGAGATAGAAGCAACACCCACCCGCTTTTCCCCCGTAGGCCTTATCATTAGTAACCCCCCTCCCCTGACCGCGTGGGGGCTCTTACAAGAAGGCGGGTTTCAGGTCCAGGATGAGGCCGCGCAGCTCGTCTCCCTTCTCCTCTCCCCACAATCGGGGGAGCGGGTCCTCGATGTCTGCGCCGCCCCGGGCGGTAAGGCCACCCACCTGGCCCAGATGATGGAGGATCGGGGAGAGATCAGAGCAATGGACGTGAGTCGGGCCAAGCTGAGGCTTCTGCAGGAGAACTGCCGCCGGTTGGGGATTACTATCGTTAAGGCCCTGGTCCAGGATGCAGCAGCATCTCTCCCCTTCCCTCCTGGTTCTTTTGACCGTGTCTTGGTTGATGTACCCTGTACTGGTTTGGGAACTCTGAGACGGAACCCCGACGGGAAGTGGCGGGTCAAAGAGGCGGATATCCCCCGCCTACAGAAGCTTCAACGGACAATCTTGACCCAGGCGGCCACTATGGTAAGAAGAGAAGGTATTCTGGTCTACAGCACCTGCACCATGACACCTGAGGAAAACGAAGGGGTGATCGAGGCCTTTCTGTCCAAGAGAAAGGAATTTTACCTCGAGGACGCCTCACCCCTCCTGCCCACAGGATGCGAGGGCGTGGTGGATAGCAAGGGCTATCTCCGCACCTCCCCTTCCCGCCACGGGATGGATGGTTTCTTCGCCGCCCGCATGAGGCGAGCATGACAACGCGCATGGAGGATGAATAATGAAGAAAATCCTCGGAGTGATGGGAAGCCCGCGGAGAAACGGCAATACCCATATCCTCGTCTCCAGAATACTGGAAGGTGCACAATCAGAGGGAGTCGGAGGAGACATGCTGTTCCTCGATGATTTAGCAATCCAAGAATGCAATGGATGTCATGTCTGTTGGGAGGGCAAGGAATGCAGCAAGAAAGATGACATGAACAGTATGTATCCCAAGATCATTGCAAGCGGCGGGATCGTCTTCGGCACACCGGTATATTGGTATGGCCCAACCGCCTTGATGAAGGGGTTTATAGACCGCTTTGTCTACTTCAACTGCCCCGAGCACAGGGCGAAGATAAGGGGTAAACCAGCGGTCCTGGCCGTTCCCTTCGAAGAGGAGGACCCCGAGGCAGCCGCCCTCCTGAAGGCCTTTTTCGAGAAGAGCCTCGGGTACTTAGAGATGAACCTCATCGGAACAATCATTGTGCCGGGGGTTACCCGCAAAGGGGAGATTATAGCAAAGAAGGAAAAGTTAGCAGAAGGCTACGAACTGGGAAGAAGGCTCGCTCAATTATAAGGCAATGAATTATGGCCTGTGGTGAAAAACCGTCCTGAAAGGAGAAAACGCTATGATCGAGCTAATCATCTTCGCCGTCATCTCAGTGGGATTCATCTGGTGGTCGTGGTCCTTTCTACGCAATCCACGCTCTCACGGCTTCTTTCGGTTCTTTGCCTTTGAATCTACCGTGGCCTTGATCCTGCTCAACGTCGGGCAGTGGTTTCTTGACCCCTTCTCTACCCAACAGATCGTCTCGTGGATCCTGTTGGGTGCCTCCCTTTTCATGGCGGTACATGGATTCTATCTGCTGAGCAAGATAGGAAAAGCAAAGCACTACAATATTGAAGATACCACAGCCCTGGTGATGGTAGGCGCATACCAATACATCCGCCACCCGCTCTACAGTTCCCTCCTCTTTATGGGTTGGGGGGTGTTCTTCAAAGACCCTTCTTTTTTGGGCATCATCCTTGTCGTGGCGACCTCGGCCTTTATGACTGCCACAGCCAAGGTTGAGGAGAAGGAGAACCTTCGTAAGTTCGGTGCCGCCTATGCCGAGTACATGAAGCGAACCAAGATGTTTATCCCTTTTTTCTTGTAAAGGTCGATTTTTAATAAATTGAGGTTGTTGTCCTTAGTAATAGCCTGTACAGTGAAGCTTGAGTGAAGAAAGGAGAAACTATATGACACAGAAAAGACTCGTTGTCATGGTCCTCTTGACGGCATTCTTCTTCATCCAGGTGCACTCCGTACAGGCTGATGATGCCGGCAATTTCTTCAAAAGCATCTTCGGCGCCTCCAAAGATGCAAAGATCAGCGATAGCAAAATCATCCGCGGCCTTAAAGAGGCCCTCGAGATCGGTACGGGCAATGCCGTCACAACGGTTTCCAAGTTTGATGGATATTACAAAAACCTCGACATAAAGATTCCTCTTCCGAAGGCGGTTCGAAAGGTGGAAGCGGTTATGAAAGCCTTGGGACATGGGCCCGAGGTGGACGCATTCTCTCAAAGCATGAACCGGGCTGCCGAGCGGGCGGCCCCGGAGGCCAAGGCCCTCTTCTGGGATGCCATCAAAGAGATGAACTTTGAGGATGCCAGCACGATCCTCAATGGCAGGGATAATGAGGCCACGCTCTACTTTGAGGGTAAGACTCGCGGAAGGCTCCATGAACTCTTTATGCCCGTCGTTCATACAGCCATGGAACAGGTAGGTGTCACCCGCACCTACCAGGAAGTACACACCTCAATCAGCACTATCCCCTTTGCCGATCGCCTGAACCTCGACCTTGACGAATACGTGACAGAAAAGGCACTCGACGGCCTCTTTTACATGGTCGCCGAGGAAGAACGCAAAATCCGCAAAGACCCCGCAGCCCGCGTGACCAAGCTGCTCAAGGATGTCTTCGGGGGCAAAGGGCAGTAGTAACATCAACGTACCGTTGATTGCCTCCTCTTTCTCGTGTTGGTACGAATATCCAATCTTCGCACGATAATGTGGCAACAAACCTTCTTTTATGTATGATAATGTGTTCCAAAATGGATTTTTCTTAACAGTAAAAACTTCAAGAATGAACCTTTTACGTTCGAAAGGGCACACAGATAAGTAATACAGAAATAAGGATGTGTTTGGGAGCGAAGAGCAATAATCAGGAGAAAAATAACGTCTTTTTTGTTTCCAATGTATCTGCCGGGTCCTAAGCATAGGAGGTAAAGATGGATAAGTTGACAAAAATTGTAACAGTCGTAGTTGCCCGTGTAGGGAGCAGGACAATAACGCTCTTTTTGATGCTGGGGATAATACTCATCACCCCCCCTTTGGTCCGGGCCCAAGCCGATAATCAGAACCCCCCCGCTCACAAAGTCAAGCTTATCTTTATCCACCACTCCTGCGGTGAAAATTGGCTGGCAGACGGCCATGGAGGATTGGGGCGGACCCTGGCCCAGAACAACTATTTTGTCAGCGATACCAACTATGGCTGGGGACCTGATGGTATTGGGGACCGAACGGACATCACCGACTGGCCTGAGTGGTTCACCGGACCGAACAACAGTCGATACCTGAGGACACTTTACAAAGAGAGCGGGAAACACTCCCCGTATACGAGGACGCTCTCCGATCCCGGAGGAGAGAATCAGATCATCATGTTCAAGTCGTGTTTCCCCAACTCGAACCTGGAAGGGAGGCCCAACGACCCGCCAGCACGGGGCGACGGGCTCACCGTGAGTAATGCAAAGGCGATTTATAATAAGTTGCTTACCTATTTTGCGAGCCGGCCCGACAAGCTTTTTATCGTCATCACCGCTCCGCCGGTTCAGAACCGCCAGTACGCGGCCAACGCACGCGCCTTCAACACCTGGCTGGTGACAAAGTGGTTGGCAGGCTATAAGGGTAAGAATGTGGCAGTTTTTGATTTCTACAACGTGCTGACCGGCCCGGATAACCATCACCGCTTTAACAAGGGTGCGGTAGAGTACATAACAAACCGCGGCAGGAATACGCTCTCCTATCCCACCAATGGCGACGACCATCCATCACCTGCCGGCAACCGAAAGGCGACCAGCGAGTTTATCCCGCTGCTCAACGTCTATTACCACCGCTGGGAGAGCACACCGCGCACTATCTCGGCGCCCCCACCTGAGCCTGAGCAGGTTTCCGCCCCCGAACAGGAGCCTGAACCCGCGCCCGAGACCACCACGGCAGCGCCCACAACCCCCTCTGCACCGAAACCTACGGGCAGCCTGATCGACGACTTTGAGAAGGGAGTCGCTTCATGGACCGTCTTTTCCGACGCAGGCGAGAATACCCATCTGACCTTCAGCCGGGACACAGCCCACGCTCACAGCGGCAAGGCGGGGATGCGCATTGAGTACGACATCGCCCCGGAGAGTTGGGCCACGTGCAGCTTGGTCTACCAGGCCCCCCAGGATTGGCAAACCAGACAGGGACAGGGGTTAAGCATCTACCTGCACGCCGAGCGCAGCGGGCAAGAGGTGGTCATCGTCTCCTACGGGGGAAGTTCGCCCGACAACCTGTCACACTTCGAGTTAACCATGGAGACCACCAAGGAGGCGGTGACCGGATGGCAGCGCGTGGACATCCCCTGGAAAAAACTCGTTCAGCCTCCCTGGGAGGGAGACGGCAAGACCCGTTTTGATCCCAGCCGGGCCATGGGAATGGCATTCGCCTTTAATGCCCCTGAAGGGGGACGGAACGCAGGAAAGCTCTGGGTGGATGATGTAAGCTTTTTACCCGCCTCTCCGTAATCTCGCTCCATTTAAAGGAATAAAATGAGACGAACGACGAGGTTTCTTGACTCACATTAAATTGTTCGGGAGGATGAAATGAAGGGAAAATACTGTTTGGTAAGTGTGTTCATAGTTGCTCTGCTCCTTTTTCCGGTCCTTGCCCATGCAGAATTAAAGGAGCTACAGAAGGTACAACCAGTTGAAAAAACCCCGAAGAAGCTGCAGCCGGCACAGGCTGTCAAGGCCGAGGTAAAGTCCCTCAGCACGCACGCCCTGAAGCTTGAAGCGGGAGGAAAGGCCGCTGCGGTTACTTTGCAAGGCAGCAATCTGAACAAAATCACCGATTGCCGCGTGCTCTTGGGTAATCGCCCGGTAAAAGATATCGAGGTGATCCTCGGCCCATCTTCGACAAAGGTGAGAAAGATGACCCTCAAGGCCAAGGCCACTGCCAAACCAGAAGGAAACTATACGCTGCAATTGCTTGCCGGCAAGGAGGTCATCGAGGTGCCTGTGACGTTCGAGATTGTGTCACCGAAGCTGGCCCAGGCTCCAGTATCACCGCTTGGTTCGCCGTCTGAAGAGCCTCAACCAACACCCGCGCCCCTGCCCGGAGAAGATCGGCCTGCGCTCCAACATGAGCCGACAGAACCTGCGCACCCGGCCCAGGAGACAACCCCGGTCCACGGCATTGAGGCGGAGCGCGTGGAAGACGAAACACCGATCCCGTTACAAATTTACGACTTTCGGATTAGGAATGTTTATAGATATGGCACCGATGAGCTGACAATTGTATTTGAGAGCGGTGAGGTCAATGGGAGAATCTACTATGGACCTCTCGCGTTCAAAATTGAGGTAGGAGAAGGAGATCATCCCACCACCTATACTTATACTCTACCACATGCGGAAGAGTACGCACCTGTGGTGCCATTTTATCATTCACCGTTCACGTGTTGTTACCCTGTCAAGATATGGATCAATTCCGACGGCGCCGTTCCCGAGGTAAATGACGGTAATAATCTCTATGTGACCAGAATCTGCGACGGAACGATGCCCCAGTTTGCTTCTTTCAGCTCCATCGGTGTCGAGGAAATATTGAGGATTTTTGGCGACACAGTTTATTGTAACGAAACGTGGCTCTATCATCCGCATGACCTTGAAGGAAAACCGTATTATGATCCATATACCCAGTGTTTGTATGCCACCTCCGAAGTCCGTGTCGAAAACTGCTCTTCCCGTGGGAAGGATGTGATAGTTCAATTCAAATACATCAGCTATGATAGGGAAAGGGTGGAACAGCAACAGATACACCTGGCGCCTGGCGAGCGCAAAACGGTAAGCGCGGGGACTATCCTTAAGATTCGAAAAAGAGGAAATTACGTCGAGGTGAAGCTTTTTCATGATGGCAGCGAACGTGATTCATGCCGCTTTAATTTAGAATTTCGCGATTTTCCCTGATTCTAGCGATAGTGGATTGAGATTCGATGCCCTCTTCATCCGGAAAAAGGGGAGCAGTGGAACGAATATGTATGGGCGAGGCTAACATAAAAAGGATAGCTATCGAATCAATGCACGGTATATAAAGACTGTTTAATCCATAATAGCTATCTCTCTTTTGCAGCATTAAGCACCTTACCTTTGTCTGCATATCAACAGAGTAAGATCGGGAAAAAATACTCTTTTTTTCACTCTTCCCCTCGACATCCGAGCAACTTTCCCTTATACTGCCCCCTTTACATGAAAGGGAAAAAGAAATCATGCAGGCTGTAAAAAAGCGCTGGGGGACGCCGGGAGGCTACCGACAGGTCCTCGTCATCGCCACTCCCCTCATTTTGAGTACCGGGGCCTGGTCTGTCCAGCACTTTGTTGACCGGATGTTTCTCTCCTGGTACTCGCCCGAGGCCATTGCGGCGGCCATGCCGGCAGGCATGATGAGCTTCGCCGTCATGAGTTTCTTTCTCGGTACGGCCACCTATGTGAACACCTTCGTCGCCCAGTACTTCGGTGCGAAACAGTTCGACCGAATAGGTCCTGCCCTCTGGCAGGGGGTCTATATATCGCTGCTCGGCGGAGTCATCCTACTCTGTCTCATCCCCTTCGCAGAGACTATCTTCAGATTTGTGGGACATGATCCAATCGTGCAGCGTTTTGAGGTGCAGTACTTTCAAATCCTCTGCCTCGGTGGTGCTCCCTTCGTTGGGTCAGCCGCCTTCGCGGGGTTCTTCTCCGGTAGGGGCAAGCCATGGCCGGTGATGTGGGTGAATACCTGCTCGACCATTATCAACCTCATCTTGGACTACGCCTTGATATTTGGCTCGTGGGGTTTCCCAGAATTGGGAATCCAGGGTGCCGCCATTGCTACCGTGTTCTCCGGTACCTTCTCCTTTTTCGTCTATCTGGCCCTTATAGCCAGAAAGGCCCATAACGAGAAATACCATACCCTCAAGGGCTGGCGGCCGGAGCGGGAGCTCTTCATGCGTCTCCTGCGCTTTGGATTTCCATCGGGCACCCAGTTCTTTTTGGAGATGGTGGGCTTTACCATCTTTATCCTCCTGGTAGGACGGCTCGGAACCAACGCCCTGGCAGCCACGAATATCGCCTTCAATATCAATACCCTCGCCTTTATGCCCATGATCGGCTGCGGGATAGCCGTATCGGTGCTGGTCGGCCAATATCTGGGTGGAAATAAACCTGACCTCGCTGAGAAGAGCGTATATTCCGGATTTCACATGACCATTCTCTACATGGTGAGCATTGCTGCGGCCTATGTCCTGGTCCCGAGTATCTTTGTGGCCCCCTTCGCAGCCCAGGCAGACCCCGAAAGAATGGCTGAGATCTATGGGATCGCCGTAATTCTGCTGAGATTCGTGGCAATCTACTCCATCTTTGATACCATGAACATCATCTTCGCCTCGGCCATCAAAGGGGCCGGTGATACCCGTTTTGTCATGTTCATGATCTTGATCCTCTCGGCCCTGGTGCTTGTCCTTCCCACCTACGTGGCCATCGTTATGCTCGGCTACGCCCTGACAACCGCCTGGTTCATTGGGGCTATCTATGTGATCATACTCGGTTTTGTGTTCTATGTTCGATTCCGCGGCGGTAAGTGGAAGACCATGCGGGTAATCGAGCAACCGATGGTGGACGTGAAACCTGAGTAAACCAATAGCCCAACTGCCACGGCGATTCCTTACCCCATAGGTTATATTTCAACAGATCTAAAAATACTCACTCTCTCGTTATCAACCGAATTATGAACCTCTCTATCCATCCACAGTAAAGTATGCTATAAAGTATCCTATTAGGATAAAAGGGCTAAAAAAGCAAACAATACGGGGAAGGCTTAATCGGATTGGTGGCCATCATGTACAATCGCGGATCATAGGATTATAAAAGGGCTATTCTCCTATGC
>Ga0315555_1001119_pt1 | contig 19342 bp, 17 predicted proteins | sample SalMarSW160380MG_FD_202113 | JGI IMG/M metagenome (GOLD analysis project Ga0315555, IMG submission 202113) | Salt marsh sediment microbial communities from the Plum Island Ecosystem LTER, Massachusetts, United States - Salt Marsh Sediment SW1603-80 ... | reverse complement strand
TCAGCCTTTCCGCGAAAGGTAGCGACTGTTCCTCTTCTCCGTGCACTAAGGCGATTTTCTTCACCCGCAGGTTGGACTTTTTGAGGAAATGCATCAGATCGTTTTTATCCGCGTGGACGCTTAACCCATCTATCTTGACCACGTGGGCCTTCAGCGGATAGTACTTGTTCAGAAATCGCAGCATCGGGGGTTGGCCTGTGCGGCCGCTTGCTTCGTACGCCAGGCCGTCTTCTTCGATGCGGCGACCAAGGGTGTTCTGGGCCATGTAGCCGACCAGCAGGATGGTGTGCTTCGGATTATGGATCTTGTGGCGCAGATGGTGGAGTATGCGTCCCGCCTCGCACATGCCTGCGGCGGCGATGATGATCTGCGGCCTGTCCTGTTGGTTGAGGGCCATCGATTCCTCCACCGAAGCGACAAAATGCACCTTGTCGAACTGAAAGGGGTTCATCCCTTTTTCTAAAAAGACGGCATGGGTCTCCTTGTCGTACGCCTCAAAATGCTCGCCGTACACGCGGGTCAACTTGGTGGCCAGCGGGCTGTCCACATACACCGGCACGCGAGGTACGGCCTTTTCGTTGTACAGCTCGTGCAGCAGGTACAGAAGCGTTTGGGTCCTGCCGAAGGCAAAGGCGGGAATGAGCACGGTACCGCCGCGCTCGAAGGTCTCTATGAGCACCCTTTGCAAGCGCGGCTTGAGATCAATCAACGACTCGTGCTCACGGTTGCCGTAGGTGCTCTCCATGATCAAGAGATCGACTGCCCGGTCTCCTTCGGCAAATTCAAGGCAGGGGTCTTTTATGATGAGTGTATTGAACCGGCCGATATCTCCGGTGTACGCGATCCTGCGGAAGGTCCCGTTCGTGCGCACTGTAATCAGACTCATGGCCGAGCCGAGGATATGGCCGGCATCGTAGAGGGTACAGGTCATATCCTGCCCTATGATCACGGGGTGGCGGTAGGGATAGTCATTGAAGAATTCCAGTGACTGTTCGGCATCCGCCACGGTATACAGGGGCTCGACGCCGGCAAGACGTAAGGTATGGATATGGTCGTTGATGGTTTCAACGTTTAGCTCGTCACGGCCTTTCTTGAGAAGGGCCTTGATTTCCTTCAGCTTACGCTTGCTGAGCTGTTTGGCGCGGGGGGATTTTCTCATCTCGGCGAGCGCCGATCGTACGAGCTTATAGTTGAGATAGCCGGCATCGGATTCTTGTATATGGGCCGAATCCGGCAACAGATACGCGCACGCATCTGCTGTGGCCCGGGTGCTGATGATCCGGCCGCTGAAGCCGTTCTTGGTCAGAATGGGCAGACGGCCGGAGTGATCGATGTGGGCATGGGATAATACTACGTTAGTTATAATACCCGGATCGAAGGGCATCACCTTGTTCTTCTCTGCCGCCTCCTTGCGATGGCCCTGGAACATGCCGCAGTCCAGGAGGATGCGGTCGGTCTTGGTGGTGAGGAGATGCATGGACCCGGTGACTTCGCGAGTTGCGCCGTAAAAGGTAATGTGCATGAACGCCTCGTTTACTATGCTTTTAGTAAATTGTGTGATCAGGCATCGACAATGCCGATTGCGAACTTATCTTGTCATCAATTAGCTTTTCTCCCTGTATTCCTCCAGATAGTGCCTGATGTATTCCGCAACGTGCTCCTTGGGCTGGTAGACACCGAAGTGTCCCTCGCAGAGGATGTCCGCCTCCAGGGCCAAGAGCCTTTCCATAGACCTGCGCCAGGCCGCCAGATCCGACCCGAAGTCTTCGGAGAAGGGGCCGTGGATGTCCTGTCCGAACAGGACCCGTGTGCCTCCCCGGTCCAGGTAGATGGAGAGGGAGCCGGGGGTGTGTCCCGGGGCGTGAAGGCAGACCACGTCCTGGTCGCCGAATCGAAGGTGTTCCTCTTCTTTTTGTAGTTTGACGTCTACCGGCATGGGCGGAAAGGACAGGTCGTACCAGGAAGCCGCGGTCATCCTGTCGTTCCCCTGCTCCACGGGCTCGGCGTCGAGGCGGTGCATGATGATCTGGGCCCCAAAGGCATCTCGAAACCGCGGTGCCCCACCGATGTGGTCGATGTGACAGTGGGTGAGGATCACCGTCTTGAGTTCGGCCGGGTTGAGTCCAAGGTTTTCGATGTTGAGGATGATCTTGTCACAGCTCGGCCCTGCCCCGGCATCGATGAGGACCAGCTCCCCCAGATCCAGGAGATAGACGTCGCAGTCCCTTGGATCGGTGATATCAGCACCCCCCACTAGGTAGATGCCCTCCGTCACTTCCTTTGCGTTCATTGTTCCCACCTTCAGGTGGATCTTAACAGCTTTGCCATGCATTGGCAAATGAGGGGGCAATGAGGGTCGAGGCTGTCAGTTAACCGGTTGCGCTCGGGGGACAAAGGTGCTATATGAACTCCTGATTCCGCATGTGAGGTGATGGGATGTATTTTGACCGTGCAGGGGAAGAGAATACAACTGACGCACTCCGGATTGCCGTAGAGGAGGCCGAAAAGCGAGGAATCCGCCATATCGTGGTGGCCTCCACCAGGGGTGATACCGGCCTGCAGGCGGCCAAGCTCCTGGAGGGCAAGGGGATGGCTCTTGTCGTGGTGGGCCACAACACCGGTTTCTCCGAAGAAGGGAAGCAGGAGTTCGACGAGGGCAAGAGGGCCCAGATTGAAAAGCTGGGCGGGAAGGTCTATACGGGGACCATGGTCTTGCGAAACCTGGGGACGGCCATCCGGTCCATGCAATCCTATTCCCAGCAGGATCTGGTGGCCAACACCCTCAGGATGTTCGGACAGGGGATGAAGGTCTGCGTGGAGATCGTGGCCATGGCTGCCGATGCCGGCCTGATCCCCTGCGAGGACGTTATTGCTGTGGCCGGGACGGGCAGGGGGGCCGATACTGTCGCCGTCATCCGGGCCAACTCCTCCAACAACTTCTTCCAGATCAAGGTGCGGGAGATCCTGGCCAAGCCGCGTGCATTTTGATCAGGGATCAAAAATCCCCTGCGTCTTTTTTGTATAGCTGCACGCCCGACCTTGTCCCTTCTATCATCGGATTTTTCTATTTGATTTAGAGAGATTCTTGATCTACTATTAATTACAGCTAGAGCGGGTTGCTCCGGCACATCTATATGTAACAAGGGAGCAGGATGACCTCCAAGAAAGCAATCAGGCTGACGACCACCGTCAAGGGGGCTGGCTGAGCATCCAAGCTGGGTCCAGGGGACCTGGACCGTGCCCTCTGCGGGTTGTCACTCATGAGCCATCCGAACCTCCTCGTGGGGATCGAGCACATCGACGATGCAGGGGTCTACAAGGTGAGGGATGATCTGGCCCTGGTGCAGACCGTCGATTTCTTCACCCCCATCGTCGATGACCCCTATGCCTTCGGGCAGATAGCGGCTGCCAATGCCTTGAGCGATGTCTATGCCATGGGGGGGACCCCCATCACCGCCTTGAACCTGGTGGCCTTTCCTATACAGTCGATGGAGATGGAGATCCTCACCGATATCCTGCGGGGGGGGCTGGACAAGATGCGGGAGGCAGAGGTGGTCCTGGTTGGCGGACATTCGATTGAGGATCAGGAGCTGAAGTACGGGTTGGCGGTGACCGGCCTGATCCATCCCGACGCGGTCCTCACCAATACGGGTGCCCAGGTCGGTGATCTGATCATCCTCACCAAACCCCTGGGGACGGGGATCATCAACACGGCCCAGAAGGGGGGGATGGCTTCCCCGGAGGCCGTGCAGGGGGCCGTAGCGGTTATGGCGGCCCTCAATCGCGAGGCGGCGGAGGTGATGAAGGGGTTCAGGGTCCATGCCTGCACGGACGTCACCGGTTTCGGTCTGCTGGGTCATCTGAGCGAGATGCTGGGTGGAGGGGAAATCGGGATCAAGATCTCCGTGGATGAGGTCCCGATCTTAACCGGGGCAGAGGAATATGCCGGCATGGGGCTTGTCCCCGGCGGGGCCCACCGCAACAGGGACTTCTATACACCCAAGGTACAGGGCAGTGAGAAGTGCCCCCCCGTTCTGCTCGATATCCTCTACGACCCCCAGACCTCAGGCGGACTGCTCATTGCAACGCCGGAGGCGGATGCAAAGGACATCCTGCGCTTCTTGCGGGAGGTGGGCGTGAAGGATGCCCGCATCATCGCCGAGGTGGTTGCCACGCCTCTAGGCCGCCTGGTCCTGGCCTAACTTTCCAATCTGACTTCTCAATCTCTCTTTTTGTTTGAGATACTTAATAGAACATTCAAGAGGCAAGACGAGCTGTCGAGGAGAGTCTGTCACAAGATTTTGGGGAGGGGAGGGGGAAGGCTCCATGCCTTCCCCCGAACGCCGTTACTGCCTCCAATAGGATCCATCCCCCTGGGGACCGGGACCATAACCGTAACCATGGCGGCCTCTTCCTTGGCCGTATCCCTGCCCGAACCCGCCGTAATACCCTGGGGCGATCTTATCCATCTCCTGCCGAAAGGCGAAGTTCTTTTCCTGAAGCTTTTGCTGTAAAGAAAAGACTTCCTTTTGCAGCTTTTCAATGGCCTTTGAGTCAGGGTTTGCCTGGATATAGAGTCCCCTGAGCTCCTGATGTTTGGCAAATAAATCTGCCCGGAGCCCTTTGGTCTCCTCCCAGTGTTTCTGGCGAAGCTGATCGAGCTTCTGAGTCTGCTCGGGAGTCAACTGGCTCGCCTGAGGCCCATCCCAGCAACCGCCATAGCCTGGGCCGTAGCCTTGTCCATAACCTGGACCCATCATGTGACCGCCGTAGCCGCCGCGGCCTGCATAGTGGGCCGATGCCAAACCTCCCAGGCCGATACCAAGTGCCACAACCAACCCAACAATTAGAACCTTTTTCATAACCAAACCTCCTTCTTATTTTTCTTACAATACTGTAATAGCAACGGTCGTGCCAAAGAGGGCCACTCATGTAAAAATTTGCAACCTATTTAATTTACTTGTATTTTATATATCTATGATTTTGTTGGGGGGATGGGAGGCGATCTTACTGTATATTTTTTTCGCAGTGGGAACCCGCGACAGGGGAAGGATGAGCACTTTTTATGCAGCAACCCATCATCAATCCATACCATACGCTTTGATCTTATTTTGCAGCGTTTTTCTCGTTATCCCAAGAATTGAGGCCGCTTTGGTCCTATTGCCCTCTGTCTGGCGCAGGGTTTTCATAATGATTTCCCGTTCTGCATCCCTCAGGGTGGTGGGTGGTTCTGTTCGATCCGGATCCTGCTGAGCGCTTGCGATAGCGGGGGGGAGGCCTTTAAGGGTTATGGTATCCTCCCTGGACATGATTACTGTCCGCTCCACAATGTTTTCAAGCTCCCGCACATTCCCAGGCCAGCTGTAGCCTATGAACGCATCCATTACCCCCGGATCAAACCCCGTGATGCCCCGTTTGTTCTTTTCACCATAGATTCGAAGAAAGTGTTCTGCGAGAAGAGGGATGTCTTCGGTGCGCTCCCTCAGGGGGGGGATGGTGACCGGGACGACATTGAGCCGATAGTAGAGGTCCTCCCTGAACCTTCTGTTCCTTACTTCCTCCTCCAGATCCTTGTTGGTGGCAGTGATGATCCTTACATCCACCTTACTGGTCTTCGTGCCGCCGACCGCCTCGAATTCCCTCTCCTGAAGGACCCTGAGTATCTTCGTCTGGGTGGGGAGGGACATTTCGCCTATCTCATCCAGAAAGAGCGTACCGCCGTCGGCACGCTCAAACCTCCCCTTCTTTTTTTCAATGGCCCCGGTAAAAGCACCCTTTTCGTGGCCGAAGAGTTCACTCTCAAGGAGCGTCTCGGGCAGGGCAGCACAATTGACCTTGACGTAGGGTTTGTCTTTGCGGGGGCTATTTTGGTGAATGGCATTTGCCACAAGCTCTTTACCGGTTCCGCTTTCTCCCAGCAGCAGTACGGTGGCCTCTGTCGGTGCTGCCATTGAGAGGGTTTCAAACAGCTTTTTCATTGCCGGGCTCGTGCCAATAATGCTGGAGAAATCAAACATGATGCCAAGCCTTTCCCTGTGGAGCACATTTTCCTCTTCCAGTTGGCGGTAGTGGAGGGCCTTCTTGACCTTAAAGATGAGCTCATCCATATCCAGGGGTTTCGTGAGGTAATCCTCAGCCCCCGATTTCAGCGCCTCCACTGCCGAGTCTATGGATCCATAGGCAGTCATGATGATGACCGGCATTGACGGTGTTATCTCTCGTATGCGTTTCAAGGCCTCCATCCCATCCATGGTGGGCATCCGGATGTCCATGAGGACGAGGTCGCAACGTCTCTCTGTGACCCGGTCCACAGCTTCGTGCCCATCAGATGCCTCCACTGTCTCAAGCCCTTCCCCTTCCAAATGGGCCCTCAACATCATCCGGTGGTTTGTTTCGTCATCGACAATAAGGACGGTTTTAGGGGGCATATTTGCTCTCCTAATGACCGGGGTAATGCTATGCGGAACGTCGTGCCCGATCCACTGGTGCCCTTGACTGACAGCGTTCCTCCGTGGTTTTCTACGATCCTATGGGCTATGGCGAGTCCGAGTCCGGTCCCTGTTTTCCTGGTGGAATAGAAGGGATCGAAGATCCGTGGGAGCTCGGTTTCAGGGATACCATGACCCGTGTCCTCGATCTCTATGACATGGTACTTTCTTTCATCGTCCGTAAAACAACGGATAGCCAAATTCCCTCCTTTTTGCATGGCATCCAGGCCGTTCAATGCGATATTAAGCACTACCTGGGTTATCTGGTCCCTGTCCAATTTCACAGGGGCAATGTCCTTCTCAATCTCCACGCTCACCTTGACCTTTTTGGCTTTGGCATCATCTTTGATCAACTCAATACTTCGGTGCATGACGTCGGCAAGAGCGGTCTTTTCCTTAACAGGCTCCTTGGGTTTTGCGTAGTCGAGCAGGTTTGAGATCACCCTATTGAGCCGTTCCACCTCTTGAATCATGACCTCGCTATATTGGCGATCCGTGCTTCCCGGTGGGTTCTTTTTAAGAAAGAACTGCGCAAAGCCCTTTATGGAACTCAGGGGATTCCTGATCTCGTGGGCGACCCCTGCGGCCAAGCCTCCTAAGGCAGCCAACCGTTCACTCCTCGTGACCCGTTCCTGCAACGCTTTGATCTCTCTGAGGTCCCTCAGGATGAATACCGTGCCCAGATCCTCTTCATCGTCGGTGATAAGTCTGGCGGCGCTGACAGAAAGGGGTATCGCATTACCCCCTTCAGCGGGATATTCCATCTCTTTCTCGAGGACCATCTTTTTCTGCTTGAGGGACTTGACAAGGGGGGTTGCAAATTTGAGAAATTTCTTTTTGAGTTCCCGACGCTCATCGGCAATCCTCCGGAGGCCGAATATCTCTCGCACCCTGTTATTCACGGTGACGATTTCACCCTGGGCATCGATGGAAATGAGCCCATCGGGCATATGTTCCACCACATTGGTGGCATACGTGGTCATCGTATTAAGGGTCTTGTTGACGAGGTAATAGTTCTGGACAAGATAGATGAAATAAAGGCTGGCGGTCCCCAAGATAAAGAGGATTGCCCCCATCATGAGGGCATGACGGATGTCGTCCTTCCGAGCCTGCTCTAATATGCTTGTTTCGAGGCCGACAACGGCATAGGTCTTATCGGGCAGGACCGCAGGGGGCATGTTACCCCACACCCCTGTCGTCGGGCGCAGAGGGCCATGCATGCCGGTCATCCTCCTGCGGGGAGGGCGTAATGGCTGAAACCGCTTGGCGACCACCAATGATCCATCCGCAGCGAACCAGCGCTGTGGTTCGTCCTGCGCGATGAGGCTCTTGAGTTTTTCCATCTGTGGGTAGGTAGTACCAACCATGGCATCGTCGCTGTAGGCGATGATGATTCCCTTCTCATCAACAAGACCGGCGAATTGGATGTCGGTAAGATCGGAGATCTGTGATATGAGCCACTGGAAGTTATCCCCTCTTCCCATCATTCCCCGCATACCGGATCGAAAGGTAGCCTCGAGGCTCCTCAGCACGATAAGACCGTCCCGGAAAAGGGAGTCCTCCATCCGCACCCTCTCTCGTTGGAGGTTCCTGAGCGTGGAGATACCCAGCAAGACGAGAAGGGTGGCTGTTATGGTAAGGATCGTAATGATAGGGAGATAAAGCCCTTTTCTTTTCATGGCACCTCACGCGTTACGGTCTAAGGGAAATATATAGTCTTTTTGTAAAAATATCAAAGTAAGGGAATCCCCCCCCCTTTTTTGTAGAAGAGAAAAAAAGAAGGACAGCATTGTCCTGCTACGAGAAAGGCGCAGTGACTATGATACAACAACAGTTATAATCAGACCAACAATTCCCCGTCCCTCATCACCACCTTTCCCCCGACAACGGTGGCATAGGCCTTGCCCTTCAACCGCCACCCTTTAAAGGGTGTGTTGCGTCCCTTGGAGGCGAAGGCGTCGGGATCTACCACCCACTTTTTGTTCATGTCGATGATGGTGATATCGGCGGGTTTGCCCACTGCCAGGGAGCCCCCCGGCAGGCTCAATATCTTGGCGGGGTTCGAGGACATCCGCTCTATGGCTTCGGACAGGGTTATGATGCCGGGATGCACCAGGGCGGTGAGGACCACCCCCACGGTCGTCTCCAGGCCGATGACCCCCATGGGGGCTTTTTCCCATCCCCGGGCCTTCTCCTCAGGGGTATGAGGGGCATGGTCTGAGGCGATCACATCAATAGTACCGTCCTTCAGGCCCTGCCGGAGTGCCGCTACGTCCTCCTTGTGTCGCAGAGGTGGGTTGACCTTGGCATCGGGCCCGCATTTTATCGCGTCCTTCTCCGTTACGGTGAGGTGGTGGGGGGTGGCCTCACACGTGACCGGCACCCATCGGGCCCTGGCCCGCCTGATCAGGTCGAGTGATTCGGCCATACTCACGTGACAGATGTGGACCCGCCATGCAGTCTTCTCGGCCAGCTCCAGCTCCCTGGCTACATAGTGTGGTTCCCTCTTGTAGCGGGTGATATCTTCGGGCAGGGGCAGGGGGATGAGGGGGTTATTTCTCCGGAAGGCCTGGATAGTAGCAGGTGATTCTTCACAGTGGGGGGTCAGGAGCAATTCGTATTCCCGCGCCTTGGCGAAGGCCCGTGCCATCACCCTGTCATCGACCACCGGATTCCCGTCATCGGTGGCTGCGACGACCCAGGGCCTGCGCACGAGGGCCTTGAGGTTGGTGAGCTTCTCCCCTTTCCTCCCTTTGGTGATGCATACCTTGGTGTGGAGGTTGACGCACCCGTCCCGCTGGGCGAGATTGATCCATTGTTGGAGGTTCTCAAGGGTATCGAGGGGGGGATCGGTGTTGGGCTCGCAGATCACGGTCGTATATCCACCCATCGCGGCCGCCCTGGTCCCGGTGGCGATGGTCTCCTTGTGGGCCTCGTTGAAGTCCCGCAGGTGGCAATGCATGTCGATGAGGCCCGGGACCACGACCTTGCCCCGGGCCTCCAAGAGGAGTACCCCTTCCTTCTCTATACGGGGGGCGATGTGGCTGATACGCCCTTCTTCGATGAGGATATCGAGGGAATCATCGAGGTCGAGGAGGGGATCAACCACCCTTCCCCCTCTGATTAGCAGTCCCATCGTTTCGCTACTGCTTACCTTTGCTTCGCCGGGAACCTTTTCTCCCAAACGACTACCAAGGGGCTGGCCACGAAGATAGAGGAATAGGTGCCCACCACAATCCCTACCAGGAGGGCAAAGGCAAAGTCGTGGATCACCCCTCCCCCCATGAGGAAGAGAACTATGACGACGATGAGCGTAGTACAGGAGGTCAAGATCGTTCGGCTGAGCGTTTCGTTGATGCTTATATTGACGGTTTTTTCAAAGAGTTCTCTTCTCATCCGGCCCGTATTTTCCCTGATGCGGTCATAGACCACGATCGTATCGTTGAGGGAATAACCCACAATGGTCAGCAAGGCCGCCAATACAGGGAGGGAGAATTCCTTGTTGGTAAGGGAGAATACCCCGATGGTGATTAAGACGTCGTGGGCGAGGGCCACTACCGCCCCAACGGCGAACCGGAGCTTAAACCTCACGCTGATATAGATGAGGATGCCGATCAGGGCCGCGATGATGGCCTGGAGCCCCTTGCTCCGCAGGTCTTTGCCCACCTTGGGGCCGACCATCTCGGTACGCCTGATCTCAAAGGTCTCTCCCCCGAAACGTTTGGCCAAAACATCATTGATGGTAGCTGAAAGGCCTTCCAAATCAGAGGAGGTCGTTTGCAGGCGTATGAGATATTCTCCTACCCCTTCGGCCCCAAACCGCTGGACTGTCCCCGCCAACCCCACGTCTTTCAAACTCTCCCGTATATCCGCTGGGCTTACCGGTTGCGAGAATCGCACCTGGATCACGGTACCGCCGGCGAAATCGATGCCGTAATTGGGGCCGCCGTGAACGATCAGAGAGACGATGCCGGCGATGATCAGGGCACCCGAGAGGAGAAAGGCGGGTGTCCGTTTTCCCATGAAATCGATCTTGGTTCCCGACTTGATGATCTCCATCGTTATTCAGTCCTTCATATACTCAAGCGTTTGACCCGCACCCTGCTTAGGACGAGGTCGAAGACGAACCTCGTTACGACGATGGCCGTAAACATACTGGCTACGATCCCGATGCTCAGGGTGACGGCGAACCCCTTAATGGGCCCGGTGCCGAACTGGAGCAGGACCAGGGCGGCGATGAGTGTCGTGACATTGGCGTCCATGATGGTCAAAAAGGCCTTGGAATAACCCGCGTCTATGGCTGCCAGGGGTGTTTTCCCTAAACGCAGCTCCTCCCTGATCCGCTCGAAGATCAGCACATTGGCATCCACTGCCATACCTACGGTCAAGACCAGGCCGGCAATGCCCGGCAGGGTGAGCGTTGCCCTGAAGGCGCCCAGGACCCCCATGATGATGATGAGGTTCATGATGAGGGCCATATCGGCCACGATGCCCGCCGCCTTGTAGTAGACGATCATAAAGAGGACCACGAGGATCCCCCCGATGATGATGGACTTAATTCCTTTATTAATTGAGTCCTGCCCTAGAGAGGGGCCGACTGTTCTTTCTTCAAGGATTTGGACCGGGGCGGGGAGTGAGCCGGCGCGCAACACGATGGCCAGGTCTTTGGCCTCATCGAGGGTGAAACTCCCTTCGATCACCGCCTGTCCCCCGCTGATACGCTGCTTGATGACCGGAGCTGAGTAGACATTGTTGTCGAGGATGATGGCCAGCCTCTTGCCCACGTTTTCGGCGGTGATCCGGTCAAAGTCCCTGGCACCGACCGGTTTCAGACTGAGGGAGACATAGGGCAAGCCGTTATACTGGTCAAATCTGACCCGTGCATCCTGCAGGGCGTCACCGGTCATGAGGGTCCGGTCTTTTATCAAAAAGGGAATCTTGCGCAGGGCGCCGGTCTTGGGGTCCTCCTGCCTTTGATAGAGGATCACATCCCCAAAGGGTATCTCCCCGGTGAGGGCCCCCTGCCGACTGTACTCTTCATCTACCAGTTTAAATTCCAGCAGCGCCGTCTTGCCGATGAGGTCCTTGGCACGCTGGGGGTCGTCAACCCCTGGAAGTTGAATCAGGATCCTGTTAGCCCCCTGTCGGGCGATCTCGGGCTCCGATACCCCAAACTGATCGATCCTGTTGCGGATGGTCTCCAGGGCCTGGTCGACGGCGGATTTCTTGATCTCTTCTATCTGTCTGGGATCCATTTCCAAGAGGACCTTGACCCTGTCACCCTCTTGCGAGGAGTTGATTTCCTTTAAGATAGGGTATTCTTCCTTGAGGTAGTCGTCAAAACCACCCTCCCTCTCCTTCACCTCGGGGTTTAAGAGGACTACTTCTATCTTATCCCCCTGGACCCGATCGATGTAGGTAGAGTATATGTTTTCCTTTTTGAGGTCATTCTTCAGGTCGTTCTTGATCCTTTCTACCGAACTCTCCACCGCCTTTGCGGTCTCCACCTCAAGGATTAGGTGCATCCCTCCTTGCAGGTCAAGACCGAGATGGATCTTATCCTGGGGGAAGAACTTCGGCCACCAGGAGGGGGTTTCATCCGCTAGGGTGGCCAGGGTGGGGAAGAAGTAGATCAAGGCACCGATGAGGACAACGAGGATAATCAAGAGGCGCCATCTGAATTTTCCCTTCATACCTGCCATGCCTGCAAACCTCGGGATCGGGCTTTTTGTTCACCGTTTCATACACCATTGCGGTGGCAAATGCAAGGAGGAATAATACCTTTGGCCCTTGATTTTTCCTCCTATTTGTGCAATAGAGTCTGATATTCCCTCAGAAGGAGGCAGGAGATGAAATTGAAGGATAAGGTGGCCTTGGTTACGGGAGGAGGCAGCGGCATCGGGGCGGCGGTGGCCCGGCGGTTCGCTGCGGAAGGGGCCCTGGTTGCCATCGCTGATGTCGTCCCCCAGGGGGCCCAGGAGGTGATAAACGAGATCGCCGCAAAGGGAGGGAAGGCGATATTCTCCCAGGTGGACGTGCGCAAGCGGGATGAGGTGCATGGGATGATCGAACAGGTAGTTAAGGAGTTCGGACGCCTGGATATACTCATCAATAACGCCGGGGTTACGCGGGACAATTTGTGCGTCAGGATGTCGGAGGAGGAGTGGGACTTCGTGGTTGATGTAAGCTTGAAGGGGACCTTTCTCTGCTCTCAGGCCGCCTATCGCCCGATGAGAAAACAGAAGTATGGAAGGATTGTCAACACCGCCTCGGTGGTGGTGAGGGGGAATATGGGACAGGTGAATTACTCCTCCAGCAAGGCGGGGATCATCGGGCTGACCCGCACCCTGGCCCTGGAGTATGCGCGATCGAACATCACGGTGAACTGTCTCGCGCCGGGGTTCATCGATACCCCTATGACCGCCGCCGGCATGACCGACAAGGTCAAAGAACTCGCCCTCGAGCGGATCCCCCTCAGCAGGATGGGGACACCCGAGGATGTGGCTGATCTCCACCTCTTTTTGGCCAGCGATGAGGCGGGCTACATCACCGGCCAGGTGATCTTCATCGATGGTGGGGTGAGCATCGGAATCTGAGATCTGCCTTTAGAAGGAGGAGCGATGGAGCGTGATCAGATAATCGAGGCTGTCAAAGAGCGGGCCACGGAGGGCCGCCTACACTGTGCCGTATGCTTTCAGATTGCTGAAGAATATGGCATCCCCAAACGAGAACTGGGAGCCATCCTCAACGAATTGGGGATCAAGGTGATCCAGTGCCAACTGGGGCTGTTTAAGTAGGGGGGAAGAAGCTTATCTGGGCAATAATCCCTTATTGCTGCATCTGCTCTCCCCTCGAGAGAAGACATGTTGCAGTTTATTTCCTAGATATTTTCCGCGCAAACGATATTTGAATCCCACGTTATTCTCGATCTTTTTCACGAGATGATTTCGGGGGGAAAGGAGGTTCCGTAAGTGCTTCCTCCTGCTCCCACTCCGCCAGGATCCTCTTTGCCCTTTTGCGCTTGAGCCAGTAGCCGAGCAAAAAGAGGAGGCTTGCCAAAAACCACAGGGAGAGAAAGCTGGTGACGATTGGTATCCAGCTGTACCTCTTTTTCAACTCCGCCTTCCATCCCCGCTCCAGATTCCTCAGTCCTAATCCCGTGGCGACTCTTAAGGCTTCCTCCGCATCGAGGCCATGGGCGATCCCCTTGATGAGGCGCGGGAGGGCCTTGAGTCCATACTCGGTCTTGATATAGCTCACGAAGCTGAGGCTCTGCGCGTAGGCGAGCTGGGCCTGGTCCTGTTCAAGGGGAAAGCCGTCCGCCAATTCTTCTAATGGAATGAGAGATTTACTCAAGACCCCCCTGCTCAGGCAATAGGTCCACGAGAAGTTCCACCCCCGGCTCTGGAGCATGGTCAATCCCTCATCGAGCCACCGGGGCGCTGTTTTCCCTTTCAAGGCTCTATCCAAGGCGAGATGGGCGTATTCGTGCTGAAGGACCTCTTCGATGTCAATCCTTTCCCCCTTCATTGAGCGAGGGGATCTCAAGATGATGAGGTTGTGAGCGGGATAGGCCGTCCCCACCGCCCACTGAGGGGGATGCCCCCTCGGCTGCACCTCCTGAAATGCCTCCCTCGTGGGGGCGAGGTAGATCAGGGTAGGGGAGGTAGGAGCATGACCGATATCCCGCAGGACCGTCTCCCTGATTTCCTCCGCCTTTTGTAAGAGAAAGGCAGCCATCTTGTGCTCTGGCTCCTGATACTTCATGATGACGTGTGGAGAGCGGAGCTCAAGCCATGGAGAGGCAATGAGCGATCCAGGAGACAGCAGCATAAGAGTGGGGAAAAGCAGGGCGAAGGTTCGCGTCATACAGGGGAGATGGTGACCCCCAGGGCCCTTTCTACCTCTTCCCTGGAGATACCGGAGATGCTCAGTAGTTTTTCCCTGGAGCGCTGGCCTGTAATGATCTCGATCCGGGAGGGGGGAATCGCGAGGTGCTCGGCAAGGAGCTTTTTGAGGGCCTTGTTGGCCCTTCCCTCCAGGGGGGGCGCGCTTACCTTCACCTTGAGGGCGTCCCCATGCATTCCCACGATTCCGTCTCGGGAGGCACGGGGCTGGAGAAGGACCTTGAGAGTCACTGATGCCTCCTCCATATTATCCAGCCCGAGCGGCAAACTGGATCAGTGTCCGGACCAGGAAGAGTTTCAGGAAGTAGATGATAAGGATCACAATGATAGGGGAAAAGTCGAGCCCTATCCCACTGATGGGGAGCAACCTCCGCACCCGCCACAGGACCGGCTCTGTGGCCCGGTAGAGGAACTGGACAATGGGGTTGTAGGGATTAGGGCTCACCCAAGAGATGAGGGCCCTGATGATGACGAGCCACATATAGATGGTAAGGCCGATGTTGATCACCGTGGCCACGGCGAGGATGAGATTGCCGAAAACAAACATGAGACCTCCTTTTCACAGCATGATAAAACTGAGCTGTCTCCCCGCTTTTTTGTCCCGCCGGTAGGAGAAGAAGAGATCCTTCCTGCAGGCGGTGCAGAGGGGGATAGCTTCGATATTCTCCGGGGGGATCCCCACCTGGGATAATTCTAACTGAGCGGCGCTGCTCAAGTCAAGGTAGCTCCTCCCCTCCCGTTCCTGAATAAACCGATGAGGGTCGTCAAAGGAGATCTGAAAGAGGCTCTTCACATCCGTTCCCACCTCATAGCAGCACGGTCCGATCCCCGGTCCGATCCCCACCAGGATGTCCTTGGGTGAGCATGTAAAGGCCTCCATCATCGCGCGTGCGGTCTTCTGCACGACCCCGCGCCATACCCCCCGCCAGCCGGCATGGACGGCGGCGATGACCTTTTTTGATCTATCGACCATCAAGAGGGGGAGGCAGTCGGCCGTCCAGATCCCCAGGGCCACCCGTTTCTTGTCCGTGATGACGGCATCATAGGGGAGGGGGTAGGTGAGGGCCTTGAGGTTTTCCTTGAATATCAGCACCTCGGCGCCGTGGACCTGCCGCAGGGTGAGGAGCCGTCCCTGTGGGATACCGAGGGCCGCACTGAGCTTCTTTTCTCCCTTCCTGGTCCTGGTGCCGAAGGCATGTTTTGTCCTTCGGAACAGGGGAAGTTGGAGGACGGAGACCCCGTCCTGCTCTTTCAACTTAAATTCCTTTGCCACGCAGCGCCTCCAGGATTGTTTCCATATCGTCCGGCATAGGTGCGGTGAACTCCACGGGCTCCCCCGAGGCCGGGTGCCGGAAGGCGAGGAGGAAGGCGTGCAGGGCCTGTCTCCCCAGGGACTTGATTAGCGCCCTCAAGCGGGGATCCTCTATCCGGTCGAGCCACCGCTTCTTTGTGTACAGGGGGTCCCCCACCAGGGGATGGCCGATGGAGCTCATATGGACTCTGATCTGATGGGTCCTGCCCGTCTTGGGTGATACCTGCACCAAGGTGATCCCCCTAAACCGCTCCTTTACCAGCCACTGGGTCAGGGCCTCTTTGGGCTGCCGCGTGCGCACGGAAAACCGCTTCCGGTCCGTGGGGTGCCTCCCCATCGGGGCGGTGACGGCGCCCTCTTCAGCCTCCACCCTCCCGTAGACCAGGGCGAGGTAGATCTTTTTCACCTCTCGCCCCTTAAACTGTCGTACCAGGGCCTCATGGGCCAGATCGTTCTTGGCCACCACCATGACCCCTGACGTCCCCTTGTCCAGGCGGTGGACGATTCCCGGGCGCAACACCCCTCCCACCCCCTGGAGGTCACGCACGTGGAAGAGCAGGGTGTTGACCAGGGTCCCCGAGGTCACCCTGCCTGCCGGGTGGACCACCATCCCCGGCGGTTTATTCACCACAACGATATGTTCGTCCTCGTATAAGAACTGTATCGGGAGTTCCTCAGGTGTTACTTCCGAGACCATGGGTGCCGGGATCTGACCGCTGATCCGGTTCCCCTCCCTGACCTTTGTGCCGCCTTTGGCCTGGGCGGCATTGAGGAGGACAAAGCCCTCCCGAATGTATCGCTGGATCTGTGTCCGGGATGTGTCGGGCAGGTGATCGCTCAGGAAGCGGTCGAGCCTCTTACCGTGATCCGCCTTTCCTGCCGTGAGGGTAAACGCTTGCCCGGAGATGGACATCCCCCTAATCGCCAATCTTTGTAAGGGCCTGGGCCATGCCGTGGGCGATCAAAGGGAACTCATCTGCCTGGATGGTTCTGAGGTCCAGGATGAGTTGGTCATCGCTTATTCTGGCGATAATGGGCGGGGCCTGATTCCTCAACTCCGCCTCCAGGGCCTCGACCCTTGCTTGGTGGGGCTTGATAGCCACGGCCCAGGTGGGCAGATTTTGCAAGGGGAGCGCCCCTCCACCAACCTGGGAGTGCTCCTGGACCATCTCGATGAAGGCCCCTTCTGTCTCCCGCTTCAGCAGACGCTCTAGACGCCCCGCGCGCTTACGCAGCAGTGCCACAGGGATGGTCAGCATGCGCAGGGTGGGTATCTCCTTGATTGCCTCCCCCTCGCTCAGATACGCGATGAGGGTGGATTCCAGGGCCGCCAAAGTAAGCTTGTCTATCCTCAGGGCTCTGTTCAAGGGGTTGGCCTTGATCTGATCGACCAGCGCCTTTTTACCCAGGATGATCCCGGCCTGGGGTCCTCCCAGGAGTTTGTCCCCGGAGAAGGTCACCACATCCGCCCCTGTCTTGACGGCCTCTTGGACCGTCGGCTCCTTCTCCAGACCATAGGGGGAGAGGTCGACGAAGCAGCCGCTTCCCAAATCGTTCATCACGGGGAGATTATATTTCTTGCCGATCTGGACCAATTCCTCCAATTGGACCTCCGAGGTAAAACCAACCACCCGGTAGTTGCTGGTGTGCACCTTGAGCAGGAGGGCGGTGTTTTCGCCGATGGCATCCTCGTAATCCCGCAGGTGGGTCCTGTTGGTGGTCCCCACCTCTCTGAGTGTGCCGCCGCTTCTCGTCATGACATCGGGTATCCTGAAGGCACCCCCGATCTCCACCAGTTCCCCTCGGGAGACGACCACCTCCTTCCCTGCCGCGATGGTATTGAGGGCCAGGAGCACGGCCCCGGCATTGTTGTTGACCACGATTCCCCCCTCGGCGCCGCTCAGGCGCAGGATGATCTCCTCCACATGGACATAACGAGACCCCCGCGCCCCTTTGACAAGATCGTACTCCAGGTTGGAATATCCCTGGGAGATCTCGACAAGATTCCTCAGGGCCCGCTCACTCAGGGGGGAGCGTCCCAGATTGGTGTGAATCACCACCCCCGTGGCGTTGATGGCCCGTCTCAGGTGGGGGGCCACCTGCTTGGCGATCTCCTCTTCAAAGAGCGGGAGGAGGCGGGAGAGCGCGAAGGTCTCCTCTGCGATATCCTCGACCTTTGTAGCGTGCAGGATCGCCTGTCGAAGCCTTTCCAGCCCATTGCGGATTCCCTCCTTCACCACCTCGTTGGGATGGACGCGGAGGAGCTCCTTGATCTCCTGAGCCGAGAGGAGTTCATCCACCTTGGGGATTTTCCTGAGCAATTGGCTGTGTTCCCTCTGGGACATGTCTTCCTCCTAGGACGCCCGCTGGATATTGGGGCGGCGGGGAAAGAGGATGGTGCGAAGGATCTTGAGGAAGTTCATCCTGAAGAAGCGGGTTGGCCACTCCAGCTCCCTCTTATCGCAGACGATGGACTTTTCCATCTCCCTGACGTGGGTCCCCAGCTTCCTGAGTTCCTCCTCTCGTTCCCCCCCCTCCATGGTATCCATGATTGCGTCAATCCTCTTCATCATCTCCACTGCACCCCTGATCCGCTCATCAATGGCAGCGGCCAGGGCCGGGGGGATTACCCCCAGCTCACCCTTGAGGGCGTTGAGCCTTCTGCCCCCTTCATAGGTGCTGTAGACGATATCATCCCGGGTCATCCACTGGGTCTCGTAGTTGAGGAAATACTTCCAGCTAGGCCCCTCCAAGGCTTGCCGGTGCTCCTCGAGGGTCCGAAACAGGAGGCGGTAGCCGAATCGCTCCGGCTCTTCAAAGACCATACTCCCCGGATCCAGGAAGGGGGCGAGGGGAGAGATAAAGGGGAAGACGGTCTTTGCCCCCCCGTACTCCTCCAGGAGGTGGCGGCAGTAGTCAGCCGTCTCCAGAACGGAATCTGAGTCCTGTTTGGGCAGCCCTGTCATGAAGAAGAGGTCGATCCGGTTGGCCCCCTGGCGCACTGCCTCGCCGAGAAACGATTCCAATTGTTTATTGGAATAAGGGCGGCCAAAAGCACGGCGCACCTCTTCATCGTGGGATTCAGGGGAGATCTGGATGTTGAAATTGGGTGTGGTCCCGGCGATTTCCTCCACGATCCCTGACGAAGGGGGGCGGAAGAATTCGTAGACCATATGGTTTTTTATCTTGGTCCTGCGGAGTTCTCTCAAGAGGGTCCCGGCATAGTCCGCCCCGGGCTGCAGGATGTCGCCGATGATGAAGATGGGGGCGTTGAGGTGGCGCTGAACGGTAATGATATCCCGCGCCAAGAGCGTCGGATCGCGATAGGCAGGGCGCATTCTGCCCTCCATCTGTCTCAAGGCCCAATCAGAGGCCCCACAGGTCTTACATTGGTGGGTACAGCCGCGACAGGTAAAGACGGCGGTGAGGGGGTAGGAGAACCAGTTGGTGAAGGGGATATATCCGCTCAGGTCGCGATATCGTGCCACCTGACGCATGATGTGACCGTAATCGATGACAACGGCATTGAGGTCAGTGGGGAGATGCGTGAAGGGGTTGACCGTGACCTCCCCGCCATCCCTCCATGTGAGATTGGGGACCTCGGCGGGGTCCCCTCCATCTCTGATGACCCGCAT
>Ga0315555_1001117_pt1 | contig 19348 bp, 20 predicted proteins | sample SalMarSW160380MG_FD_202113 | JGI IMG/M metagenome (GOLD analysis project Ga0315555, IMG submission 202113) | Salt marsh sediment microbial communities from the Plum Island Ecosystem LTER, Massachusetts, United States - Salt Marsh Sediment SW1603-80 ... | reverse complement strand
CAAGAGACCAGGGTAGATTGATTGAAACTTTAAAAAAACTAAGAGACCTTGGCAATACTATTGTGGTGGTGGAACACGACCCTCAAACTATCAGAGCGGCTGACTGGGTTTGCGATATTGGCCCGGGAGCCGGGAAATATGGCGGCAGAGTCATTTTCCAAGGTACACCAAAAGAGTTACTGAAAGCCAAAACACTAACTGGCGAATATTTATCAGGCCGGAAAAAAGTCGAAATTTCTACGGGAAGCCATCCCGAGCGAGAGAAGAAGCTTTTGATAATTAAAGGAGCGAGAGAACATAATTTAAAAAACATCGATGTAAAAATTCCATTGGGGAAATTCGTTTGCATTACCGGGGTTTCCGGCTCAGGTAAGAGTTCTTTAATGAATGATATTTTAGCTCGGGCTTTAATGAGAAAATTTTACAAAGCCAAAGAAGAACCCGGCAAGTTTAAAGAACTGATAGGAAGTGAAAATTTAAATAAGGTAGCCCTGGTCGATCAGTCACCAATCGGTCGCACTCCAAGGTCAAATCCAGCAACCTATACCGGAGCTTTTTCCTACATCAGAGACCTTCTTTCCAGAACTAAAGAAGCCAGAATCCGGGGGTACCAGCCCGGCCGCTTTTCTTTTAATGTTAAAGGAGGGAGATGTGAGGTCTGCGAAGGTCAGGGCCAGAAAAAAATCGAAATGTATTTTTTACCTGATGTTTATGTTCAATGTTCAGAGTGTAAAGGGAAAAGATTTAATCAGGAAACCTTGGCGGTCGAGTACCGAGGGAAAAATATTGCTGAAGTTTTAGAAATGACAGTTGAAGAAACTTTAAATTTCTTTAAAAACATTCCCGGTCTTTTTCAAAAATTAAAAACCTTAAATGAAGTTGGATTAGGTTATATTCAGCTTGGCCAGCCAGCCCCATCTCTGTCTGGGGGAGAAGCCCAAAGAGTAAAATTGGCTACCGAGCTTTCTAAAAAGGCCACCGGGAAGAGTTTATACATTTTAGATGAACCAACCACTGGGTTACACCCTCACGATATTAAAAAATTAGTTTGGGTTTTGAGGGAATTAGTGGATAAAGGAAATACCGTTTTAATAATTGAACACAATTTAGATGTAATTAAAAATTCAGATTGGATTTTAGACTTAGGGCCGGAAGGAGGAGACGAGGGGGGATATGTCGTTACTGAAGGAACTCCTTCTGAAATTACTAAAAACAAAAAAAGCTATACTGGGAAATATTTAAAAGATATTGTAAAATAACAAAAAGATTAAAACCTTCAAAGACTCGTGAATCATAATTCTAAAAAATCGTTTACCTTGATAGAACTATTGGTAGTCATTGCTGTTATTGGCCTTTTAGGAAGTATTGTATTGGTGTCTTTCAAACCAGTTCCGGAGAAAGCCAGGGATACAAAAAGAGTAGCAGAAATTGATACCCTATTTAAATCTCTTGAGTTATATTGTGTTGATTATGAAAATTATCCAGAGCAAGACACTGCAGGTTGCATAGAAGATACCATAGGGGAACCGGGGGGCTTTGCCGAGCTAATCAAACCTTATCTTCCCGAAGTACCCCAAGACCCTCTTTATCCAAGAGAATATGAGCCAGGGAAGAAATATTGCTATCAATACCAGACAGAAAATGAAGGCCAAGAATACGAGATTCAAGTTAGATTGGAAAGAACCGGAACTGATTATACAATTTCAGGAATTTGTACTGGGGCAGTAGGTAACGGTGAACCTCCTCCACCGCCAGGTGGGGAATTGGGTGATTCCTGTACCGAGGGAAGTCAGTGTGACTCAACTTATTGCGCGGATAATGTGTGTTGCGATGAACTTTGTTCTGGCGATTGCGAAGCGTGTAATTTAACAGGCAGTGAAGGAACTTGTACTAAAAGAGCAGTCAATGACAATGTTGAAGTAACCGCTACTTGTTATTATTGTGATGAAACCAGTGGAGTCTCAGTAGCTTATAGCGGCGATGAGGGTGTTAACTGTACTGGAGATTGCACTCATTGTCTTAATGGCAATTGTGATAACTGGCCGGCTGGGGAACAATACGAAGGGTGTATTGCTGTTTGTTATGCCTGTGATGACGGTAATTGTCTGGGCCAGACAGTTGATGGTTCAGCAGCTACCGCCCTTGGTTGTCTGGCTGGCGATGAAGTCTGTAGGTACTGTAGTAATGGTACTTGTGGGCATTACACCAGCGGACAGCATGGGTGTCCGGCAGGACAAGAATGTAATGATTTTGGAGAATGCGCTGGAGCTGCTTTACCTTGTGTTGGTCAACCAGATACTTTCTGGGGAGTTGGACTTGCTGGATGTGATGCTGCTGACCAACGTTGCTATGGAGGGGAATGTAGAACTTGCGATGGATATCTGTATGATGATGGCTGCGGTGGGTGCGCCGGACAAGGTGGGAAAGCCTGCTGGCACCAGACAGGAGCAAGAGAATCATGTACTTCATGTTGCTCAATATATGGAGGTTGCGTAGAAGAGGACTGGAATGACGACACTGGCTGCACTGTGTGTTATCAATGGCACTCATGGGGTGGCTGTTATGGATGGAGTGGTGAATTAATGGCTACACCATGTTCGTGGACCTCCGACGAGGCTGGGACCAGTGGTGGCAACTGCGGCTATCGGTCATCGGGTACTCAATCATGTGACGCAGCGAACACAAGAGAGAGTAATCCAATTCGGAGATATTGCGTGTGTTCTTATTAACTTTTTTCATGACTTTTAAAAACAGCATTGAGCCCTTGACAAATTTTTGTTGATTACTAAAATGAAATATTAGCACTCAAGGGTCGCGACTGACAACCAATATTAAAATTATGAAAATTAAACCATTAGCTGACCATATTCTTATTGAACCAATAAAAGAAGAAGAGCGAACTAAAACTGGCATTTTGCTCCCCGAAACCGCTGAAAAAGAAAAGCCAGAGCAGGGGAAAGTTATTGCCGTTGGTCCTGGCAAAAAAAACAAAAAAGGGGAATACGTCCCTTTAGACGTTAAACCAGGTCAAAAAGTTTTATTTACAAAATACGGCCCGAATGAAATTAAGGTCGGTGATAAAGAATATTTAATAGCAAGAGAGGAAGACATACTGGCGATTCTTGAATAACTTCAAGAATTGCAATTTCTAATTTCTAATATCTAATTTCTAAAACTATGGCAAAACAAATTTTATTTGGCGAAGCTGCCCGAAAAAAATTAAAAGCGGGCGTCGATAAACTCACCGACGCAGTTAAAGTTACCCTGGGGCCCAAAGCCAGACTGGTTGTTTTAGATAAAGGGTTTGGAGCTCCAGAGATTTCTGACGACGGGGTGAGTATTGCTAAAGAAATAGAATTGGAAGACAAAGTTGAGAATTTGGGAGTAGCAATTATGAAAGAGGTAGCTGAGAAAACCAGCGAAGCTGCTGGTGACGGAACGACTACGGCTATGATTTTGACTCAGGCGATAGTTTCTGAGGGTTTAAAAAATGTGGCGGCTGGAGCTGACCCCTTGGCTATTAAAAGAGGAATTCAAAAAGGGGTAAAGGCGGTTGTTGAAAATCTGAAAGCCAATTCCAAACCGATTTCTCAAAAAGAAGAAATTGCTCAGGTAGCTACTATTGCCGCCTTGGACCCAGAAATTGGAAATCTCATTGCCAGTGTTTTTGCTGAAGTGGGGAAAGACGGAGTGATTACTGTTGAGGAATCAAAGAAATTTGGCTTAGAAAAAGAAATTGTTAAAGGTCTCCAGTTTGACCGAGGCTATATTTCACCCTATATGATTACTGACCCAGAAAGAATGGAAGCAGCTTTAGAGGAACCCTATATTCTGGTTACCGATAAAAAAATTTCTTCTATTCAAGAAATTCTGCCGGCTTTAGAAAAAGTAGCTCAAACTGGCAAAAAAGATTTAGTAATTATTGCTGAAGAAGTAGAAGGAGATGCTTTAGCCACTTTGGTTGTTAATAAACTGCGAGGGATTTTTAATACTTTAGCAGTCAAGGCTCCGGGTTTTGGCGACCGAAGAAAAGAGATGCTTCAAGACATTGCTCAGGTAACCGGTGGCCAGGTAATTTCTGAGGAGTTAGGACTGAAACTGGAAAATGTCGAATTAAAACAATTGGGTCGGGCGAGAAAAGTTGTGGCTGAAAAAGAAAAAACAACCATTATTGAAGGAAGAGGGAAGAAAGAAGAGATTGACGCCCGAATTAAACAAATTAAAAACGAATTAAAAACAACCGAGTCAGAGTTTGACCGCGAGAAACTGGAAGAAAGATTAGCCAAATTAACTGGCGGAGTGGCAGTAATCAAAGTGGGAGCGGCTACCGAAGTTGAACAAAAGGCCAGGCAGAAAAAAACCGAGAACGCTCTAAACGCCACCCGGGCAGCTGTTGAAGAAGGAATCTTGCCAGGCGGCGGCGTGGGTCTCTTAAGGTCTCTTTCAGCTTTGGAAAAAATTACTTTAGAAGGAGATGAAGAAACCGGATTAAATATTTTGAAGAAAGCTCTTGAGAAACCGATCAGGCAGATTGTCGAAAATGCTGGCTTAGATGGAGCAGTGGTAATTGCCAGGGTGAAAGAAATTGGTGGGGACGCTGGCTTTGATGCTCAAAAAATGGAATACGGAGATTTAATTAAAGCTGGGGTTATTGACCCGACCAAGGTGGTCAGGGCCGCTTTGGAAAACGCTGCTTCGGCTGCCAGTATGATTTTGACCAACGAAGTAGTGGTGGCCGAAAAACCCGAAGAAAAGAAAGAAAAAGGCGGAATGTCCCCGATGTCAGAAGAATACTAATTCTATTGATTTCGGAAATTGATAGATTGGCGCCCCGCCGCTTGGCGGGGCGCTTTAGTTGTTAAAAGTTTTAAAATGGGATATAATTTCGTTAGGGAGAGGTGCAAGAGCGGTTTAATTGGCGGTCCTGGAAAGACCGTGTGCCTTTACGGGTACCGTGGGTTCGAATCCCACCCTCTCCGCCATTAAATTAAAAACCTATGAAAAACACAAAAAAACTTACGTTATCCGTATTGCCGGAAAAATTGGGCATTTGTCATTTCGATAAAAACAGTCTTATTCCAAGCTGGGCGACCAGTGGAGAATTTTTCTCAATAACCAGAACCGACCAAGAACTGTCTATTGTCTATCCTCAAGAGAAAATTCCCGGCGGCGTTTTGTTTGAGAAAGATTGGAGAGCTTTCAGACTGGAAGGTTTTGTTGAGGGAATATATTCGGTAGGCATTATTGTTTCTTTGTCTAAACCGCTGGCCGAAGCCGGCATTAGCATATTTAATATCTCAACTTACGAAACCAATTATCTCTTAGTCGAAGAAAAAAATTTGGGAAAAGCCACCAAAGTCCTAAGCAAGTTTTGCAATATTCAAAAATCATGACTTCTTCTCCGATTGATGAGATTAAAAATCGGCTGGATATTATCGAGGTGATTGGTTCTTATATTAAGCTTAAAAAAGCCGGAGCGAATTATCGAGCTCTCTGTCCTTTTCATTCAGAGAAAACTCCCTCCTTTTTTGTTTCGCCAGCCCGCCAAATCTGGCATTGTTTCGGTTGCGGAAAGGGTGGCGACCTCTTTGGATTTGTCAAAGAAATCGAGGGAGTGGAATTTGGTGACGCCCTACGGATTTTGGCTCAAAAATCTGGAGTTCAATTAAAAAGACAGCCGCCGGAAATGAGAACTGAGAGGCAAAGACTTTATGAGATTTGTGAATTGGCCACTCAATTTTTCGAAAAGCAACTGGAAGGAAGCACGGCTGGAAAAGAAGCCAAAAAATATCTTCTTTCCCGAGGAATAACTGAGGAAAGTATTAAAAAATGGCGATTAGGTTATTCGCCAGATACTTGGCAGGGCTTATCCGATTTTTTAACTTCCCGGGGTTATGAAATAGAAGAAATAGAACGAGCTGGTTTGGCAATTAAATCTGAAAAAAGTTCTTTTTACGACCGTTTCCGGGGCAGGATTATTTTTCCCATTTTTGATTTAAATTCTCAAGTGATTGGTTTTAGCGGTCGGGTTTTCAAATCGCCAGATACCGCAAAATATGTCAACACGCCAGCCACCCTTCTTTACGAAAAAAGCCAAGTTTTATATGGATTAGACAAGGCTAAAGTGGCCATTAGAAAAAGAAACCTTTGTATTTTAGTAGAAGGCAATACTGATGTGATTATGGCTCATCAGGCAGGTTCAGAAAATACGGTGGCTACCTCAGGGACTGCCCTGACCCCTTTCCAGTTAAAAATTTTAAAACGTTATTCAAACAATTTGCTGATAGGTTTTGATATGGATGTTGCCGGGGAAACAGCCACTAAAAGAGGAATTGATTTGGCTCAGAGCCTGGGGTTTGATATTAAAATAATTCGCTTGCCAGAAGGCAAAGACCCAGCCGAACTCATCGCCAAAAATCCTTTAGAGTGGGAAAAAACCATTAACTCGGCTGTCGGTATTCTTGATTTTTATTTTGAAACTTCTTTTGCCAAGGCGGATTCTAAAACGCCCCAAGGGAAAAAAGCAATTTCCAAAATACTTTTATCGCCAATCAAAAGAATTCCCAATAAAATTGAACAATCTTATTGGATTCAAAAATTAGCCGAGAAATTAGAGGTGAAAGAGGAAGACGTTGAAGAAGAGTTAAAAAAAGTTAAATTGACTGAAGAAATCTACGGCTTGGAGCCGGAAGAAATAATCAATCTCCCCCAGCGCTCCCGAAAGGAGCTTTTAGAAGAAAGGTTACTAATCTTAATTTTGAAGTGCCCCCAAAATATCAGCCTTGTTGAGAAAGGAGTAATTTCTTATTTTTCACCTCAGTCCCAAGAGGTTTTAATTAAATGCCAAGCCGAGCAAGGCAAAGCGAAGCGAGGTGAGGTACCTGTTTCTGAATTTTTCGACTATCTTTCTCTAAAAGCGGAAATTGAAGAAATTGAAGAGAAAGACATTTTACCAGAAATTCAATTATGTTTAAAAGAAATTCAATCTCTGGAAGTTAAAAACAAATTAGACCAGGTTTCCAAAGAAATTAAAAAAGCCGAAGAAGAAAAGGACTTGAAAAAAATTGAAAAATTAATTCAGGAATTTAACCAATTAGCCACCAAGATCAACCTATAAAATGGGCTGGGTGAAGGTAAAGATGAACACGAAGTGTTCATCGCCAAAGAAATTATATGAAAAAAAAGAAAAAGGCTAAAAAAATCAAAAAAAGGACTAAAAAAATAAAATTAAGGAAACCTCGAGCTAAACCAAAAGGGAAGGTTAAAAAGAAAGGAAAGGTAAAATATAAAGTGAGAAGAAAGAAACGGAGGCGGGCCCCTGTTTTTCTGCCAGAAAAATTTCAGCAATTAGTTGAAAAAGGAAAACAGCGGGGATTTATTACTGCCTCAGAAATTTTATCTTTTTTCCCGGAAATAGAAAGGGATATCAAAGGCTTGGAGAAACTGTATGAAGATTTGGAGAAAGAAGGAATTGAGGTAAAAGAGGCCAAAGAATTTTTAGAGGTAAAAGAAAAAAAAGCTGAAAAAAAACCTTCGGCAGCAAAAATCGATCCCATTCAGATGTATTTGAAAGAAATCGGAGCCTTATCTTTTGTCAATGCCGACGAAGAAAAGGAATTAGCCAAAAGAATTGAAAAGGGAGAGGAAGAGGCAAAAAATATATTAATGAGAGCTAATCTAAGACTGGTGGTTTCAATTGCTAAAAGATATGTTGGCCGCAGTCCGAATTTAACCTTACTTGATTTAATTCAGGAAGGAAATATTGGGCTCCGGAGAGCAGTAGAAAAATTTGATTGGAGGAGAGGTTATAAATTTTCAACCTATGCTACCTGGTGGATACGACAGGCAATTACCAGAGCTTTGGCTGACCAGGCCAGAACCATTCGAATCCCGGTTCATATGGTAGAAACCATTTCCAAATATACTCAGGTCAGAAGAAGACTTTTACAAAGTCTGGGTAGAGAACCCTTACCAGAAGAAATTGCTGCTGAAATGGGGCTTGAAGTGGATAAAGTTCGCCATATCATGAAAATTTCTCAGGAAACCATCTCTTTGGAGACGCCGGTCGGGGAGGATGAAGAAGACAGTGTGCTTGCCGAATTCATTGAAGATGAAAAAGCGCCTCCTCCTTCTTTGGAGGCAGCCAGAACTTTGCTTAGAGAAAGGTTAAAAGAAATTTTGGTTGATTTAACTCCTCGAGAACAAAAAATTTTGGCAATGAGGTTCGGCTTAGAAGATGGGATTACCCACACTTTGGAAGAGGTGGGTCAGGTATTTGGCGTAACCCGAGAGAGGATTCGCCAGATTGAGGCCAAAGCTCTGGAAAGAATGAGAGAACATCGTTCTCTGAAGAAACTCGAGGGCTATTGATTTTTTATTAAAATTTTGTAAAATTAAAATACATTCCGGCGTAGCGCAATGGTAGCGCGGGTGCCTGTTAAGCACTAGGTTGTAGGTTCGAATCCTACCGCCGGAGCCCCCAATATTTGAACTTGAATTCAACCACCCCATCGTGGACTCAGAACTTTTATCGCCACAGAGGCGGTTTTTTGGTAGAGGATTTGCTTTTCTAAAGGAATGAGCGTATTATAGAAGTAGAAGTTGAGAGTTTGGAATTACAAAAATGACCAAAAAACAACAATTTTTGTCAGAGCACAATAAATTATCTCCTTTAAACTTGCAGGCTACAATATCCTTGCTTTCACGGTTCAGAATAGAGAAAACCTCGCTTTTTAAAAATTATGACTGGTCAATAGATAAACTTCGAAGACCTTTTATTTTGTGGCTTAATTCTTTAACGGTTGAGGAAAAAGAAAATATTAATAAGAAATAGGTATGAAAAATTCACACAACCCGAATAAAAACAGAAATATAATAAGACATCGCAGATTTCTTAAAAAGCACAGAAATAAATAATTTTTTATTAAACCTTGACATTTTTTATAATAAGCAATATTATACGAACGTAAGTTTCTATTCAATTTTCTTTCCTTACATAGCGACTCGGGTAGATGAAGAAGAGGATTTTATCCTCTTCGCCACCTTTATTAATTATGTAAGCTTTGAAAGAGAAAAAAGATAGTCGGTCGGCTTACTAATTAATAAACTATTAAAGAATAAATATGGCAAAAAAATTATTTGTAGGTGGATTATCTTACGAAACCACCGAAGCAACCTTAAAAGAGACTTTCTCTAAGGCCGGAACTGTTGAATCAGCAAATGTGATTACCGATAAGATTTCTGGTCGTTCAAAGGGATTTGGTTTTGTTGAAATGTCTTCCGAGGAAGAAGCTCAAAAAGCCATTGAGATGTTCAATGGCAAAGAGATTGATGGGAAAAACGTTACAGTAAACGAAGCTCGTCCGCAAGAATCCCGTCCCAGGTCGGGCGGATTCAGGCGCGATTATGGCAGCAGAGAGAGAGGGGGATTTGGCGGCCGCAGAGATTGGTAAATATTTTAACTCTTTAGGATAAAAAATCAGCTTGAAATAAGCTGGTTTTTGTTTTAAGAGGCGGTTTTCTGGTAGAATAAATAAAAGGTCATAACATAACCAATAAAAGTAAAAGGTGAAAAAAATGGGCAGAGGATGGCAGACCCAAAAAAGGCTTGATAGAAAGTTAAAAAGAAGAAGGAGAGGAAGAAGTCAATCAAGGAAAAAGTGAAAGAAGAAAAGCTTCAAAAGGAAGAACCTTAAATTAAATAAAAAGCCCCGCCAGAATCTGGCGGGACTTTTTTAAACTGGTTTATCTTTCGAATCTTTGAGTTCTTCTTTTTGCCCAACAATCTCTGCAATAAATTGGTCTGTCTGGTGACGGTTGAAAGGGAAGCTCAGTTATTTCTTTTCCACAATCAGCGCATTTCCAATTTCCCTTAACCGTTTCCCGAGGGGGGAAATCCTTCCCCGGTTCGTCAAATTTTTTGAAGGCCATATGAAATCGATTACGAATTAAGTCGATGAGAATGTAATTCTCATCTTCACCTTCGTCCCGCTACTGCGGGACTTGGCAACTAAAAAGCGACCTTTATGACTCTAAGCCGCTCTACTTATTGAGCCTTAATTTTAAAAATTAAAAACTTATCAGAGCACACAACTAATTTTGTGCTCGACCGAGCATATAAATGAAATTTATGTGCTCTGGCCTAAGATACCTCGACTTATAAGTCTAAAGTCATTATATAATTGTTGTCCCCAACAAGTCAAGTGTAAAATAGATTGACACTCTTTCTTTCTTAGTTAGAATATAATAATGACAATTAAGGGAAACAAGAATTTAATATATAACCGGTTTCCCTTCTTGAGGGAGGATGAGAGTTGGACTTAATTGGAAATAGATTAAAAGATTTTATTGACAAAGCTTACGAAGAAATTTTGAATACGGATTTTTAATAAAAAGTTGCTTCAAAAAATCCCCTGATTCCCCAGATTAAAAAGGAAAGAGAACTTAAGAAATCATTAATTCATTTTTAGTCTTTTTAGCTGGGACAGGTCTAATGTTATTAATCAAATTACTTTAGTGAACCAAAATTGGATAAAAGCAATTCAAGATAGGGTAAAAAAAGTTCCTATTGCCAGTGGTCGTTCCAACAAATGGGGAAAAATTAGTTGGGATGATTTGGTTTTTGTGCCCGCTCAGTTAAATAAAAAACCAATAGATTATTTTCGGGAAGAAATTTCTTCAAAAACAATTATAGGAAAGAATAGCAAAAAGCCAATTGAGATTAATACGCCAATTGTAATTGGAGCAATGAGTTTTGGAGCAATTTCAAAAGAAGCAAAAATTGCTTTAGCTAAAGCTTCGACTTTGGCTGGCACTATAGAAAATACTGGAGAAGGGGGAATGTTGCCAGAAGAAAGGGAATTTTCAAAATATTTAATTTTTCAATATTCTACTGGCCGATTCGGAATTACCGAAGAAATTTTGAAAAAAGCTGATGCTATTGAAATAAAAATCGGTCAAGGAGCGAAGCCGGGCCAGGGAGGATTACTTTCAGCAGAAAAGGTTACTGATGAAATCGCTGAAGTGAGAAAAATTGAGAAAGGAAAAGACATTCATTCTCCAGCTTATCATTTGGATGTTAAAAATATAGAAGATTTAAGAAAAAAAGTGGAGTGGCTTAGAGAAATTACTGGCGGGGTGCCGATTATCATTAAATTAGCAGCCGGAGATGCAGAAAAAGACGTTAAACTGGCAGTTAAAGCTAATCCAGATATAATTGCCATTGATGGAATGGAAGGAGGAACAGGAGCGGCTCCGGAAGTGATGCTTGATGAAGTTGGCATTCCTGCTTTAGCTGCTTTAGTTAAAACCAGAGAGGTTTTAACTAAAATAGGAGCTAAACAGGAATTATGGATTGGCGGAGGATTAAATAAAGGAGGAGATTTTGCCAAGGCCTTAGCTTTGGGAGCTGAAGTGGTATTTTGTGCCACTCCTTTATTGATTGCTATGGGTTGTATTCGATGTGGATTGTGTTATCAAGGAAAATGTCCAAAAGGGATTGCGACCCAGGAGCCAGAATTAAGGAAGAATTTAAATGTAGAGGAAGCTTCCAGAAATGTCGCTGCTTATATAAGAAACTGCACCGAGGAAATAAAGATGATTGCCGGCGCTTGTGGAGAAAATAATATTCATAATTTAAACAGAGAACATTTAAGAGCTATGAATGCAGAAATTTCAAAAATAACAAATGTAAAATTAGTATCAGAATAATAGAGTAAATATTTTATGCCAAAATACAAAGTAAACAAAGAAAAATGTATTGGCTGTGGCGTTTGCGTTGCAAATTGCCCGGGAGCAACCAAGATAGGCGAAGATGGTAAGGCCGAAGTAATTGACGAAGAAAAACTGGAAAAATGTGGAGAAGAAAACGTTTGTCCAGTAGGAGCAATCGAAAAGGTTAAAGAATAAAATGCTTACTTTAGTCGATAAGGCTAAATCTTCATCTCTAGCTTCGATTTATGAAAATCTCGCTAACTGATGAAAATTTTGAGAAGGAGATTCAAGCAGCTGATAAACCAGTGGTGGTTGATTTTTGGGCAGAGTGGTGTGCGCCCTGCTCTATTCTTACTCCAATTATGGAAAAATTAGCTAGTGAATTTGAAGGAAAGTTTATTTTGGCTAAGGTTAATCTAAGTGAAGCGAGAATTATTGCTCAAAAATATGGGATTGAGAGAATACCGATGGTAGTTCTTTTTAGCGGGGGAAAACCAATCAGTGGATTTATTGGAGCAAGACCGGAGCCAGCAGTGAGGGAACTATTAGATAAAATGTTAAAAGACTATAATTCATCTACCACCCAACAAATTAATAAAAAACCAGAAGAGATAGAAAGAATAATTAAAAATTACCAAGAATACGCTGAGGAAAATGGGTTTAAGTTAAATCCAAATCGAGAAATGGTGGAAAGTTTAATTAAAGGGATGTTAGAGAATGAAAAAAATTTTGGGGAAAGATATTGTCCCTGCCGAAGAGTAACGGGAAATAAAGAAGAAGACAAAGGAAAAATCTGTCCCTGTCAGTGGCATCGGGAAGAAATTGAGAAAAATGGCCGCTGCCTTTGTGGTTTATTCGTGAAAGGATAGGGACTTGACTAGTATTTCTGCTTAAATTAAGGTAAAATAAGTTGTGGATAAAGTTCACCGAGCACATAAAGAACTTATGTGCTTCGGTAAAGGTCGGTTTGAAAATTTTAAAATCTTTTAAATAAATTATGGCTGTTGAAGCTTATTGCGTAAAATGTAAAGCAAAAAGGGACATGCAAAATCCCAAAGAAATTGCCATGAAGGGAAAGGGCGGAACAAAAAGAAGAGCAATGACTGGGACTTGTCCGAAGTGTGGCACCAAGATGTTCCGGATTATGGGAAAGGCTTAAGTAATCTGAGAATAAGGAAATTCAATTAAAAAGAAATATTTTTAGCTCAAAGCCGTTATCTGCGGTTTTGAGTTTTTTTAAATATCATTAAAAAATGAGAAAAGGAGCCAGAGAAGTTAGCTTTTTTGTTTTAGGTCTTTTATTTTTCCTTAATATTTTAGCCTGGCTGGTTGTTTATGACTCAAATAAACCTCAATTATTGGAGGTAACTTTTTTTGATGTTGGGCAGGGGGAAGCCATATTCATTGAAACTCCTTCTCGGAATCAGATTTTAATTGATGGCGGACCCAGTTATCTTATTTTAGAAAAGCTTGCCGAGAGTTTACCATTTTGGGATAGAACTATTGATTTAATAGTTTTAACCCATCCCGAACACGATCATCTGGCCGGCCTAATTGAAGTTCTCAAAAGATATAAAGTTGAGAATATTTTATGGACCGGAATCGTACGAGATACTTCAGAGTACAATGAATGGGTTAAGTTAATTAAAAACGAAGGAGCCAAGATAAAAATCGCTCAAGCCGGCCAGAGAATCAATCTATCGACTTACGAAGTCGATAGATATATGGAAGTGTTGTATCCGTTTGAAAAGTTAGAGGGAAAAAGTTTTAAAGACAGCAACAATACTTCCATTGTCGCTAAATTAATTTTTGGTGAGAACTCTTTCTTATTTACCGGTGATGCTTATAAATCAGTAGAGAAAAAACTAGTAGATGAGGAAACTGACCTTGCTTCAGACGTTTTAAAAGTTGGTCATCATGGCTCAAAGACTTCTAATTCGGAAGAATTTATAGAGAAGGTTTCCCCAGAAATTGCCGTAATTTCAGCCGGTAAAGACAATCCCTACCAGCATCCTCATCAAGAAACATTGGATACTTTAGAAAAGTATGGTATAAAAATTTTAAGAACCGATAAAAATGGCGACATTCAGATATTATGCGATTCCCAATCTTTAAAACTAAAATTGAGGGATTAACTCAAACCAAAACACAAAATAATTTTGTGCGCGGTCGAGCACATAAGTTATGTGCTCCGAAGTTTAATTTAACTGACCCCAAAGACAGAAAAGCTTATTTTGAATTTAAAGCTGGCCCAGAAATTAAAAAGTTGAAAGAGTTTTTAAAGCGCCATACCTTTGTTGCTTATCTTTTGGGGAAAAAGAATTCCGGCAAAGGAACCTATTCTAAGATGTTTGCTGAAGCGATTGATTCAGCCAAGATTAGTCATTTTTCGATTGGGGACATGGTCAGAGAAGTTGATGAAGAATTAAGAAAAGAAAAAAGACTACAACCCGCCCACCACCTTCCCGCAGAACGGGCCCCTATAATTAATTTTTTAGAAAAACAATATCGGGGATTTCTTCCTCTTAACCAGGCAATCTCTGCCTTCAAAAAAAGAAATACTGAAACTCTTTTACCTACTGAATTAATTTTAGCTTTGGTCAAGAGAGAAATAGCCGAGAGAAAAAAGAAAGTCCTTTTTATTGACGGCTTTCCCAGAGATTTAGACCAAATTTCCTATTCCTTATTTTTTCGGGATTTGATTGGTTACCGGGAAGACCAAGATATTTTTATTCTAATTGATGTTCCGGAAGCGGTAATTGATGAAAGAATAAAATGGAGAAGAATTTGTCCTTTTTGTCAAACTTCCAGAAATTTAAAACTTCTTCCGACATCAAAAGTTGAGTATGACAAAAAGAGTAAAGAATTTTATCTTATTTGTGACAATCCCAATTGCCGGGGGGCCAGAATGATTTCAAAAGAAGGGGATGAACTAGGCGTTGAACCAATTCGAAAAAGATTAGAAATGGATGGAAAATTAATGGAGAGAGCTTTCTCTTTGTATGGAATTCCAAAAGTTCTTTTGAGAAATTCTCTTCCGGCAAAAGAGGCCTCAAAATATGTTGACGATTACGAAATCACCCCGGAATATAGCTATCAATGGTCAGATAAAACAAAATCAGTAAAAACAATTGAAAAACCCTGGCAGATGCTTGATGACCAAGGGATGCCTTCCTATAGTTTGCTACCCCCGCCGGTAGTAGTTTCTTTGATAAAACAAATGGTAGAAGTGTTGGATTTGTAAAAGCGATGAATCTAAAGATCATCTTTATCCTTCCTTCGTCAGATGTCATTTGACATCCTTCCTCAGTCGGATATATAATTAAATTAGCCCTGCAACTTCTAGTTAGATTCTGGTACAAAAGTTTTTTTAGGAAGTCTGAAATGATGGTAGCCCTTGGGCTGCCTCTTGGACTCCCACTTGGAAATTTTTCCGGAAACGAACTTCCTAGAAGCAAACAGGGCTACCAAAAAACCGCTTTCAATGCGGTTTTTTGGTTTTGAGAGTCAATCTTTGTTCACTTCGGCTAAAATTTTTTGAATTCTTTCTTCAATTGACATTGCCGGAATGTCAATCACCTTATATCCTAAATTTTTGTACCCCTCTTTTAATAATTTATTTAGTTTTCTAATAGTTTTGGCATTTTCAGTCCGGGCATAATCTTTTTTTATTGAAAGCTGTTCCAGAAAGAATATTTTTTGATATTGATTTTCCCGGCACAATTGGATAACTCCCTGAGGATTTAATCCGCAAGTTTGATAATAAGCAATACTGCAAGGGACAGCATTATCAAGAAAGACTGTCTTATTTTTTGGTATTTTTTTCTCCCTCTCAATTTTCATTTTCAAAACTATTCTTTGAAATTCGGCCTCATTCCTCCGGATTTCTTTTAGAGACTTACCATTAGCTATTTCTTGGTTAATGTAATCCCTGGCTACATCAGGCGCTGTAAAATAACCTAATTTTGTTAACCCTTGGAGGACTGTTGTTTTCCCTGAAGAAGGCCCGCCAGTTATTACGTACCAATCAGGAGTTATTTTTTTCATCTAAATTAAAAAGTCGGGGTGCCGGGAATTGAACCCGGGTCACAGGACCCCCAGCCCTGCATAATAACCACTATACTACACCCCGTTCAAGTTTAGTATAATAAATTAATATGAATAATGGAAGGAGATATCCTCAAAAAATTAAACTAGAAACAAGGATATTACGCAAAAAAGGGTGGACTCATCGAGAAATCGTTAAAGAGCTTGGTATTAGTCTTGGTAGTGCTTCTCTCTGGGCTAAAGGAACAATTTTAACCCCCAAACAAAAGAAAGCAATCGCAGAAAGAAGAAATAAACATATTTGGACAAAAGAAGAGAGAGTAAAGAGAGGTCAATTAGCTCGAGTTAACCTTTCACATTATTGGAAAAAACCATATTCAAAAAAAGAACTTCTAGATAAAATTAGAAAGTTTTATTTAAAAAATGGAAGAATTCCATTAAAACGAGAGTTTAATATGTATCGAGAATATCAGCAGCGCTTTGGCAGTTGGAATAATGCTATTCGATTAGCTGGTTTCGAACCAAACTCAGTCATATTTTCAAAGAAATTTCTTGCTAAAGATGGGCATACTTGCGATTCCTTTGCTGAAAAGATTATTGACGATTGGTTAAGTAAAAACAAAATAAGACACAAAAGAAATCTCCCTTATCCAACTGAAAAAATGACTGCTGATTTTTCTATCGGAAATGTTCGAATTGAGTATTTCGGACTCAGAGGTTTAAACAAAATTTATGATCAGATTATCCAGATAAAACGTGATATATGCCAAAAAGAAAAATTAAAACTTATCGAAATTTATCCTACGGATTTATTTTCAAAAAATTTCAGAAGTTGCCTAGGAGGAATCCTCAAAGAGCTTAAAAAATAACTACCTTCTTTTGCCAATTGCTTTAATACATTTAGTACAGGCTAAAACCCGCTTACCCGAAGGTAACCTTACCCATTGTAAATTTGGGTATTTTCTTTTTTTAATGGTTGGATTATACTTCCCCCTTAATTTCACTCTTTTACCAACCATTACCCCTCCTTTTCCGCAAATAGCACATTGTTTTGCCATAGTATTTTTATCTTATCAAAAGTTTTTAATTTCTTCAAGCTATGGTATATTAAAATTAATGCTTATTCTATTACTTTTTACTAACCCTCTATTATATTTGATGATTGCGATTTCAATTTTATTTGCATTTACAGTGCATGAATATTCTCATGGCCAAATGGCTTATTTCTTAGGTGACCCCACTGCTAAATATCAAGGTCGGTTAACTCTCAATCCCTTGGCTCATTTCGATCCAATTTTCACTACTCTTATTTTTATTTTCGGAATCGGAGCGGGGAAACCAGTTCCCTTTAATCCTCATAATCTCCGAAATCAAAAATGGGGGCCAGCTCTAGTGGCTCTGGCTGGACCAGGTTCTAATTTTTTGATGGCATTGATAATAGGTTTAGCTTTGCGGTTTTTAGAAATACCCAATGTCAGTCTTATTACCTTCTTTAGCGTTTTCGTCTGGCTTAATATTATTCTTGGAGTATTTAATTCATTACCAATCCCCCCACTTGATGGTTCCCATATTCTTTTTGCTATTTTACCCCCTTCTTTAGAAAATCTTAAAGTATCTCTTTTTCAAAGCGGATTTTTTCTCATTATAATTGCAATTTTTTTTATGTTTTATGTTGGTTTTCCTTTTATTTGCAGACCACTTTTTACTTTGATAACTGGAATGCCCCTATTGTTTTAACTTTTCATTATTTTCTTTTTCTTTCAGTGGATAATTTTGATTATCAGCTGGATTTTCGCCTTAATCGTCGGCGCCCCCCTGTTTTAATTGACATTTTTAATTTTTTTTGTTAAATTAAAATTTGAGCGCTGAGCGCTTAATTAATTACCCGAGCGAGCGAAAGCGAGCGAAGGGTAAAGAAAAAGACGAAGTCTTCTTCGACTTATTATGTGTCCAACCATTCGGCAATTAATTAAAAAAGGAAGGAAGAAACCAAGAAAAAAAGACAGGACGCCTGCCTTGGCTTTTGGTTTTAATGTTTTAAAAAATCGACCAAAAGTTTCCTCATCACCATTTAAAAGAGGGGTTTGTCTTAAAGTTTTTACCGTCACTCCTAAAAAACCAAACTCAGCTTTAAGAAAAGTAGCCAGGGTAAGATTAACCAATGGAATGGAAGTAACTGCCTACATTCCCGGCGAAGGCCATGATTTGCAAGAGCACTCGGTGGTGATAATTAGAGGAGGGAGAGTGAAAGATTTACCAGGAGTAAGATACCACGTTGTCAGGGGGGTATTAGATATTGGTGGAGTTGAGGGAAGAAAACAGGAAAGGTCAAAGTATGGAACCAAGCGAAGTCAATGAATCTAAAGATTCATTTCAAGCTTCATTCTAATAAATTAGAATTCGCTAAATAATTATGAGTAGGAAAAAAAAGACAAGACACCAAATACCGCCAGACTCTGTCTATAATAACGTTACCGTAGCCAGATTTATTAATCAGGTGATGAGACAGGGTAAAAAAACAATTGCCAGGAAAATTGTCTATAAGAGCCTCGATATAATCAAAGAAAAAACCAAAAAAGACCCTTTGGAGGTTTTTGAGCAGGCGCTTGCTAATGCTGCTCCTTCACTTGAAGTAAAACCAAAAAGAATTGGAGGAGCAACTTATCAGGTTCCCAGAGAAGTAAAAAGAGAAAGAAGATTAACTTTAGCGATGCGCTGGATAATTAAGGCCGCCAAATTAAAGAAAGGAAAGTCAATGAAAGAAAAATTAGCTGAGGAATTAATTGGGGCAGCCAATAATACTGGCTGGGCGGTGAAGAAAAGAGAAGATACTCACCGGATGGCCGAAGCCAATAGGGCGTTTGCCCACTTCGCCTGGTAATTTTCTATGTCAAGAGTTTATCCAATAGAAAAAGTTAGAGATATTGGCATCATTGCTCATATAGGTTGCTCGGCAGGGCTGATTCGGGTGACACGCAGTCAGCTTTAGTGGTAAAACAAAGTTATTGCCAGCTGCTGCTATTTCTCGCCGAGCCTTACAGGTCTTAAAAGAGAATTCAAAGTTATTCTGGGACTCGGCTGCGAAGTGTCCCCCTCACAGCCCCGCCTCGCTTATAGATTTTTTTCTATGCCAAGAGTTTATCCAATAGAAAAAGTTAGAGATATTGGCATCATTGCTCATATTGATGCCGGGAAAACAACCGTTACCGAACGGGTACTTTTTTATACTGGAATTTCCCATAAAATTGGCGAAGTTCACGATGGCCAGGCGATTATGGATTGGATGGCTCAGGAAAGGGAGAGGGGAATTACTATTACGGCCGCCGCCACCACTTGCTTCTGGTCGCCGGGGAAAACTCAAAGAGAAAAGGAGGCAGAGCACCGGATAAATATTATCGATACTCCGGGCCATATTGATTTTACAGCCGAAGTCCAGCGGTCTTTGCGAGTTTTGGATGGAGCAGTGGTAGTTTTCGACGGAGTGGCTGGAGTGGAGCCTCAGTCAGAGACAGTCTGGCATCAGGCAGATAAGTTTAAGGTTCCCAGAATTTGTTTTATAAATAAAACGGATAGAACTGGAGCTTCTTTT
>Ga0315555_1001114_pt1 | contig 19393 bp, 18 predicted proteins | sample SalMarSW160380MG_FD_202113 | JGI IMG/M metagenome (GOLD analysis project Ga0315555, IMG submission 202113) | Salt marsh sediment microbial communities from the Plum Island Ecosystem LTER, Massachusetts, United States - Salt Marsh Sediment SW1603-80 ... | reverse complement strand
GGGGCGTGGAATCGGTCCGGCCAGCGACGCCAGGCGGCCAGCGAATCGCCGAACCGGGCGCTGATCTCCTCGTCCCTGAGCCCCTCCCATTCTCCCTGGGCGATCTCCGACAGGCCGGCCTCCGAGCGGAGTGGGGGAATGGGCCGGCCCGCTTCCCCGAAAGCGGCCGCCACCAGATCGGCGCTGCGGCGGGCCCGCTCCAGGGGGGAGCTGACGAAGAGGCAGGGCGGTGCGTCGGGTATGGGCAGCGGCGGGTCCGCGCCGGGATCGGCCAGCCGGACGCCGGCAAGGCGCGCCTGCTGCTCGCCGCGACGGCTGAGCGGCGCCTCCATCTGACCCTGGAAGCGACGCTGGACGATGAACTCGGTCTCGCCGTGGCGCAGCAGGACCAGCACCCCGTCGAGACCGGAAGGAATGAGCGAAGCGGCCCCCGAAGGCCGCTCCGCGTCCCGCATAGAGGAGTTCAAGCTCACACCCCGGCCCGGATTACCCACACGTCCAGGACGGCGGGCTCATTCTTGATCCTGGCCGCGATCTCGTCCGAAACGTCGTCGTCGACGGCCAGCAGCATCAGCGCGTTCTGCCTGGGTGCCGTGCGGGCCAGGGTCATGGAGCTGATGTTGACGTCGGCCTCGCCGAGCATAATGCCGATGCGGCCCATCGTGCCGGGCTTGTCCTGGTGATGAGTGACCAGCATCAGCGGCGCAGGCGCCATGTCGATCCAGTTGTCGTCGATGCGGACGATCCGCGGCTCGCCGTTGGCGACGGTGCCGGCCACGACCACCTTGCCCTTGTCGCCGTCGACGGTCAGCGTGACCAGCGAGGCGAAAGTGCCCGCCTCGTGGGCCTTGCTCTCGTTGACCGTCAGGCCGCGGCTCTTGGCCAGGAAGGCGGCGTTGATCAAGTTGACCCGTTCGCTTGTCACGTCGGCCAGGATGCCCCGCAGCGCTGCGGCGCTGAGATGCGAGGTGTCGCACTCGGCCAGGTCGCCGGCCACCTCGACGGTCAGGGAGTTGACGGCGCCGCGCAGGTACTGGGCCGCGAACCGTCCCAGGATCTCGGTGAGGGGCAGGTAGGGCGCGATGGCGCGGGCGGTTTCGGGCGTCAGAAGCGGGGCGTTGACGGCGTAGCGGGCCGAGCGCCCGGCCAGCACGTCGACGACCTGCTCACAGGCCTCCTCGGCCACCCGCTGCTGGGCCTCGGTCGTGAGTGCCCCGAGGTGAGGCGTCAGGGTGACGTTCGGTGCCGTCAGGATCGGCGAATCGACGGGAGGCTCCGGATCGTAGACGTCGAAGCCGGCGCCCGCGATCTTGCCGTCCGCCAGGGCCTGGGCCACGGCGGCCTCGTCGTAGACGCCGCCCCGGGCCACGTTGACCAGCATCACCCCGGGCTTGAGCTTGCCAACGTTGCCGGCATTGACGATGCCCTTGGTGGTCTTGTTGAGCGGCACGTGGACCGTGATGACGTCCGATTGCTCGAGAAGCGCGTCCAGCTCGACGAGCTCGACCTCGTGCAGAGCCGCCTGGTCGGCGGTCACGAAGGGGTCGTGGCCGATGAGGTTCATCTCCAGGCCGCGGGCTCGGTCGGCCACGGCCATGCCGATCTTGCCCAGGCCGACGATGCCGAGAGTCCGGCCGCGCAGCTCGACGCCGGTGAAGGAGCTGCGCTTCCACTCGCCCTTGCGCATCGAGGCATCGGCGGCGGCCGTCTTGCGGGCGACCGCCAGCATCAGCGCGATCGTCTGCTCTGCGGCCGAGGTAGTGTTACCGGTGGGGGCATTGACGACCACGATGCCGGCCTTGGTGGCGGCTTCCAGGTCGACGTTGTCCACGCCCACGCCTGCCCGGCCGATGACGACCATGCGCGTCGCGTGGGCGATGATGTCGGCTGTCACCTTGACCTGGCTTCGGACCAGCAGAGCGTCGTAGTCGCCGATGCATGCCGCCAGGTCTTCGGGGGAGAGACCGATCTTCTCGTCCACCTCGTGGTGGGCGCGGAGGATCTCGAGGCCCTGCTTGGCCAGGGGCTCGGCAACGAGGATCTTCATTGTGGCTCCTTACTTCGCCAGGCCCATGGCCTTCAGGGCGGCTACCTGGGCGGCCCCGACGGCCGCTCCGGGCTGGACCGGCCGGCCCAGCTCGAGCAGGGCCTGCTCGAGGACCGCCACGGCGTTGAGGATGCTGGGCACGGTGACGTGGCCCAGGTGGCCGATCCGGAAGATCTTGCCCTTGAGGTTGCCTTGCCCGCCGGCCACCACGAGCCCGAGCGCGCGCAGCTTGCCGTTGAAGGTCTTCCAGTCGAGGTCCTCGGGGATCCAGGCGCCGGTGACCGTGTTGGAGGCGAAGGCTGGGTCGGCGAGCAGCTTGAACCCGAGTTTCGTCAGGCCGGCCCTCACGGCTGCTCCAACGGCCTCATGGCGCTTCCAGATCGCCTCCAGACCCTCCTGCTCGATCAGGCTGAGGGCCACGTCCAGCTGGAACACGACGCCCACGGCCGGGGTCCAGGGGGTCTGGCCCGATTCGGCGCTGGCCCTGTGCGCGAGCAGGTCGAAGTAGAACTTGGGCATCTTGGCCGTCGCCGCGGCCTCCCAGGCGCGCGGTGACACCGCTACCAGGGAAAGACCAGGGGCGACCATCCAGGCCTTCTGGGAGCCGCTTACGACGATGTCCAGGCCCCAGGCATCGGTCTCGAACGGCACGGCGCCCAGGCCGCTGATGGCGTCGACTATCACCAGGGCGTCCGGTGCCAGCTCGTGGACGGCCTTGGCCAGCTCGGAGATCGGGTTGGTTACGGCCGTCGAAGTCTCGTTCTGGGTCATGAGCACGGCCTTCCACGGGCCGCCTTCCGAGAGCGCGTCGCGCACCTTGGCCGGGTCTGCGGCCTGGCCCCAGTCGAAGGCGAGCTTGGTTACGTCCGCGCCGTAGGCCGTGGCGATCTTGGCGAAGCGGTCGCCGAAGGCGCCGATGGTGATGGCCAGGACCTTGTCGTTCGGCGAGAGGAAGCTGACGATGGCCGACTCGAGACCGCCCGTTCCCGCCGCGGTGACGATCAGGACGTCGTTCTCGGTCTTGAAGGCCCTCTTGAGGCGCTCGACTATGCCGTTCTGGAGAGCGGCGAACTCCGGACCCCGATGGTTGACCATCTGTCGGGCGCCGGCCTCGCGCACGGCATCCGGCAAAGAGGTCGGGCCGGGAATCCGGAGATTGGCCTCGAAGCGGTTCACGTGGTTTCTCCTCCTTGGGATGGCAGTCCGAGGCCGATGGTAGGGGCGGTTGCGTTTCCGCGCCAGCGTGGTATATATGACCGCATATGCAGAAGCGAACAACGATCCTGATGGACGCGGACTTGCTGGAGCGACTCGACCGCTATGCCGCTCGGTCCGGCTGGACGAAGACGGCGGTGATCGCCGCAGCCGTGGAGGGCTACCTGGGCGCGAACGACACCACGCCGGATCTGCCGTTCCTGGCCGTGGGGCGGAGCGATCACGGGCGCCTGTCGCTGGACGGCCGGCAGATCGCGCGGCGCGAAGCGGGTCAGCGGCCGGGCCCGGAGCCGCAATAGGGAGGGGTATGGCCATCCTGCTCGACTGCAGCGCCATCATGGCCGCTGCCGACCAGTCGGACCTCAACCACAGGGCGGCCCTGGACTGGTTCGGCAGGGTGGACGAGCCACTGCTGGTGGGCGCCCTCACCCTGGGCGAGGCGGACCTGCTGCTTCAGCGAGAGCTGGGGCTGAAGGCCACGCTGGCTCTGCTGGACGCCGTGGCCGGCGGCGGAGTCCGGGTCGTGGCCCCGAGTCAGACCGATCTGGCACGGGCGGCCGAACTGATGCGCCAGGCGTCCGAGTATCGGCCTCGCCTGGCGGACGCGGTGCTGGTGGCAACCGCGGAGCGGCTCGGCATCACTCGGGTAGCCGCCTTCGACCGCCGGCCGATCGCAATCTTCCGGCCGCGGCATGTGCGTGCCCTCGACCTGGAGCCCTGAGCCAGAACGGTTGCGCAGGCGGCGCTCAGGCGGGTAGATCGCGTACTTTGGCCCGGGGGTCTGAGTCGGTTCGCACGACGCGGAGGGCCAGTCGAGCGGGCTCCGACCGTCCCGAGTCGAAGTCCGCGGAGCCGTCGACGCGGGCCGCGAGGCTCTCGGCCTCGCCTGTCAACATGGCCACGATGACGTCGCGCGGCTGAGAAGTTCGGCGCTCGATGAGCCCTGCCAGGCGGGCCGGATCGTCGGCCGCCCTGCGCAGCTTGGCTCTGTCCAGGCGAGGCCAGAGGAGCATGGCGCGCTCTATGTAGTCTTCTGAAACGGTCCGTTTGCGGCGTGCCCCGTCGAGGCGGGCCGTCCTCGCACTCGGGCTGGGCCCACGGTACGAGGCTGTGTCCGCCAAGGGCGAGACAGCATGCGCACGTGACATGGCGCTGTCCCCAAGCTGAAGAGGCTACTAGTATCGGGCTGCCGCAGAGAAGCCGGACCGGTCGCCGCAGCCGTCGCCCCTATCAGTTTCGTTGCACTTGCGCACCTGGGCCGCTTGGTGCATGCGCGAGATCCAATGATCCTCGTGTGGGCCCGTCGGGCTGGTATCCGGGGCTGAGGTCCGGTTCGGATCCTTCGCGACCGGCTCAATGCTGCTCCGGCCGCCAGGAATCCGAAATACGTCGAACGACTCAGTTTCGCCGGCGCACCACCCGCTGGCGTTCGAACCGCCGCCGGCGCACCGGCCGCTCGCTATCCGGCCGTCCCGCCGTCTTCGGAGGGCGCATCTGCCGGGGCACCGTCAGCGGCGGCCAGGGCGTCCTCCCGCTGGCCGGCAGAGGCGCGTTGGCGGCCTGTCTCGCGAGTTCGCATCACCCGGCCCGCCACTCTCATGGCATCGACCTCGGGGCCGCCCTTGCTGCGCCTGGGCTTGCCGGCCGCCGCGTCCCGCGCCTGGTGCAGCCGTTCCAGCCGCTCCCGGATGCGCGGCTCGATGCCGGACTCCGAGGGCAGGTAGTAACGGCGGTCGCGCAGCTCGTCGGGAAGGTACTGCTGCTCGACGTCGGCGCCTTCGTAGTCATGCGGGTAGCGGTAGCCGACGCCGACCCCGAACTGGCGCATTGCCCGGTGAGCCGCGTTACGGAGATGGAGGGGCACGGCCAGCGAGCCGCGGTCCAGGACGTCCGCCATGGCGGCCCAGTAGGCTCGCCCGGCCCGATTCGACTTCGGTGCCGCGGCCAGGTAGATCGTGGCCTCGGCCAGGCCGTACTGAGCTTCGGGCAGGCCCACCCAATCGAGGGCCCGGGCGGCGGCAACGGCTATCTCCATCGCTCGTGGGTCGGCCAGCCCGACGTCCTCCGAGGCGAGCACGATCAGGCGGCGGGCGACGAAGCGGGGATCTTCGCCGGCGGCGATCATCGAGGCCAGCCAGTACAGGGCGGCGTCCGGGTCGTTGCCCCGGATGCTCTTGATGAAGGCGCTGACGGTGTCGTAGTGGCCGTCGCCGGCGCGGTCGTAGGCCAACGCGCGCTGCTGAGCAGCGGCCTCTATGTCGGTCAGGCGAGGCGACACGTGGCCCGCCTCGTCGCGGATGCCTTCCGATTCGGCGATCGAGACGGCACTCTCGAGGACGTTGAGGGCCTGGCGGGCGTCGCCAGCCGAGAGACCGACCAGGTGGTCGAAAGCTTCCTGGGCCAGCCCTACGCATCCGTCCGGTCCCAGGTTTCCGGCCAGGCCCCGGTCCGCGTCGGCAAGGGCTCGCCGCACGACGGTCGCCACCTCTTCGTCGGTCAGCGGCTCCAACCTGTAGACTCGCAACCGCGACAGCAGGGCCGAGTTGACCTCGAAGTAGGGGTTCTCGGTCGTCGCCCCGACCAGGGTCACGGTGCCTTCCTCGACATGCGGCAGCAGGGCGTCCTGCTGAGCCTTGTTGAAGCGGTGGATCTCGTCGATGAACAGGACGGTCTGGCGCCCGTGCAGAGCCAGGCGGTCGCGAGCCTCGGCGATCAAGGCCCGAACCTCGGCCACGCCGCTCATGACGGCCGATATCGGCACCAACTCGGCCCCGACGGCATCCGCCAGAACTCGCGCCAGGCTGGTCTTGCCGCTGCCGGGCGGGCCCCACAGCAGGATGGAGCCCAGCCGGCCCCGCTCCACAGCGCGTCTGAGCGGTCCCCGCTCGCCGATCAGGCGCTCGTGGCCGACGACCTCGTCGAGGCTTCGCGGACGCATCCGGGCAGCCAGGGGCTGACGGTCGGGAGGCGGAGTGAAGACAGGCTGCTGACCGGCTGCGGGAATCCTGCGACTGGGCATGACCGGATGCTACTCGTCCGCCGGTTGGGCGGCTGGGCGGCCCGACGTGGCCGGCCTGGATCCGGCCTGTCGGCCTAGATGCTGACTACGTTCAGAACCCGGACCAGCACGAAGACGGTGGCGAGGATAACCAGCATCGATCCGCCGATGCGCAGGATGCGCCGCACGTCGCGGCTGACGTAGGCGTACTCCGCCGCCGCCTTGACGGCCAGCGGGCTGCTGGAGCGCGGCATCGGCGCCTGGGCGGGCTCCACCTGGTCGCGGGGGCGGCCGGGCAGGTCGGGCCGTTCCTGGGCCAGGATCTGCGATTCCAGCTCCGCGGCGCGGGCTTCCTCGGCGGCCGTCAGGCCCTGGGTCGCCTGGGAGGCGGGCCTGGGCTGGAAACGAGGGGCACGTCGGTCGGATCGCCGCTGGCCGTGACGATGCGAGCCGCGGTGTCTCTTGGCCATGGTGTGGAGAGGCCTCCGCTTGGTCGTTCGATTGCCGGCCGAGCATAGCATCCCTGTCCGGAGACGGGCGGCCTCGAGTGGAGTAGGCGGCCTTCTCGCCTGCGGCTCAGCCGGTTCGACTGGTAGACTCGGCGGGTTCCAGAGGAGGTTGGTGTGGGTCAGCTAGGCACTCTCTTCATCTTCATCTGCGGCGTCGTCTTGCTGCTGATGATCGGCATGTTCTTCATCCAGGATCGCCGCCTGGCCAGGCTCAGCCACCGCCTGGACTACCTCACCATGGGCGCCGATGGAGAGAGCCTGGAGGGGGTCCTCAGCTCGCACCTGGAGACGGTCATCCACGTCGCCCACGACCTGGAGGAGGTCGCGGCCCGGACGGCCGTGCTGGAGGGCGTGGCGCGGCTGCACTTCAGCAGGCTGGGGCTGGTCCGGTTCAATCCCTTCGACGACACGGGCGGGAACCAGAGCTTCGCCCTGGCGATGCTGGATGCCAACAACGATGGCTTCGTCATCAGCAGCCTCCACTCGCGGGCAGGCACGAGGATCTACGCCAAGGCGATCTTCGAGGGTATCTGCGAGAGCCCGCTTTCGACTGAGGAGGAGAAGGCTGTGGGCATCGCCGTCTCCCAGGGCGGGACACCGCCGCCGGCCGGTATGCCCGAGCCCGAGGTGGCTCCGCGGCCGGCCAGGAAGCCGGCTCGCGAGCGCCCAGCCCGGAAGACGGGAGGCACGGCCTCGACCTCCAGCCTGGCCAAGCCGTCGCCGGCCGCCAAGCCCGGCCGCAAGCCCTCGAAGGTGAAGGCGGCGCCTGCCACCCCAGAGCGGAAGACGTCTGGGAAGGCGTCAGCTCCGGAGCCGGAGGCCGTCGGGGTTGGGGAGGAGTCCGGGGCGTGATCGCTCGCCGGCAGCGTGACACGCGAGATGTCAACGCCACCGGCAAGCTGAGCCCATGACGCCAGCCGCAAGGCGACGGGCCAGGCGCGAGCCGCCGAGCCTTGAGCAGATACCCGTCTGGGGCACCGCAGTCGACAAGGCCGATGCGCCCGCGCTCAGCGGGCTGGACGCGCTCCTGGAGGGGTTGAATCCCGAGCAGCGCCGCGCCGTCTGCCACGACCGCGGCCCTCTGCTCGTTGTCGCGGGGGCCGGCACGGGCAAGACGCAGGTCGTCACTCGTCGTATCGCCTGGCTCATCGCCACGCGCCGCGCGCGGCCGTCGGAGATCCTGGCACTGACCTTCACCGACAAGGCGGCGGAGGAGATGCAGACCCGGGTCGACCAGCTGGTGCCGTACGGCTACACCGACGCGGCGATCTCGACCTTCCATGCCTTCGGCGACCGGATCGTCCGTGAGTTTGCCCTGGAACTGGGCCTGGGCGGCGATTCGCGGATCCTGACCCGGCCCGAGACGGTCATCTTCCTGCGTGAGCGGCTGTTTCGCTTCGAGCTGGACCAGTACCGTCCCCTGGGAGATCCGGGGCGTTTCCTGGGCGCGCTTGCCTCGCTGTTCAGCCGCTGCAAGGACGAGGACGTCTCTCCGCAGGCCTACTTGAGCTTCGCCGCCGGCCTGGCCCGCAAGGCGGACGAGGCGGCGGCGGCGGGAGCGACAGCCGGGGAGGCGGAGGCTCTGCGCGAGCGGGCCCGGCGGGAGCAGGAGCTTGCCCGAGCCTACGGGCGCTACCAGGAGCTGCTGACCGAGGCCGGCATGCTCGATTTCGGCGACCAGGTGGGATTGACCCTGCGCCTGCTGCGCGAATCGCCCGCCGCCCGCCTGGAGCTGCAGCGCCGGTACCGCTACATCCTGGTGGACGAGTTCCAGGACACCAACCGGGCCCAGGCGGAACTGGTCGAGCTGCTTGCGGCGGACCACGGCAACGTGGCCGTGGTGGGCGACGACGACCAGTCCATCTACAAGTTCCGTGGCGCCGCGATCAGCAACATCCTCGAGTTCCGGCGTCGTCACCCGCGCTGCCGCCAGATCGTGCTGCGCCGCAACTACCGTTCGCGCTCGCCCATCCTGGATGCCGCCTACCGGCTCATCCGCTTCAACGACCCGGACCGCCTGGAGGTTCGCAACGCCGTGGACAAGCGGCTGCGGGCCGAGAGGCCCGGGGTGGAGCCGCCGGTGCGGCACCTGGCATTGGCGAGCGGCTCCGAGGAAGCGGACTGGGTCGCCCGGGAGATCGCCTCTCGCATCGAGGGCGGGGCCCGGCCGCGCGACTTCGCGATCCTGGTGAGGGCCAACGCCGATGCCGACCCCATCCTGCGCAGCCTGAACATGGCCGGGGTCGCCTGGCGCTTCTCCGGCACGTCAGGCCTGTACGCGCGCCCGGAGGTTCGGCTGCTGCTGGCCTTGCTGCGCTCCCTGGCGGATCTCTCGTCCAGCGTGGACATGTACGCCCTGGCAACCTCGGAGGTGTACGGCCTGGGCGGCGAGGACATGACCGCCATCGTCAACACGGCGCGCCGCCGGAACCGCTCGCTGTGGGAGGTGATGGAGGAGCTGACCCGGCAGCCCGGCCTGCTGCGCCTCAGTGACGCGACTCGGGCCGGCCTCGAGCACCTTGTCGGCGACGTGCGCGAGTTCACGGAGATGGCCCACCAGCGACCTGCCGGCGAGGTCCTCTACTACTTCCTGCGCCGGAGCGGCCTGCTGGCTCGACTGGCGGCTACGGAGTCCGTGGCGGCCGAGGAGGCCCTCCAGAACATCGCCCGGTTCTTCGCCATCGTCCGGTCGCAGGCCGGCCTGCTGACCGACGATCGCGTTGCCTTCGTGGCCCGGCACCTGCAGACGCTCATCGAGGCCGGCGACGACCCGGCCACGGCCGAGCTCGATCCGGACGCGGACGCGGTGGCGGTCCTGACGGTCCACAAAGCCAAGGGCCTCGAATTCCCGACGGTATTCATGACGGGTTTGGTCGACGGCCGCTTCCCGACCCGCGCCCGGCGCGAGCCGCTCGGGCTGCCCGTGGAGCTGGTCGACGAGACCCTGCCCGAGGGCGACGCACAGCTCCAGGAGGAGCGGAGGCTGTTCTTCGTGGGCATGACCCGGGCCCGGGACGAGCTGATCCTGACCAACGCCGCGGACTACGGGGGCCGGCGCGCCCGCCGGGTGTCCCAGTTCGTGCTGGAGGCACTGGACCGGCCCGTGAGCTCGGCCGTCGCCATCGCTGCCGCAGAGGGAGCCCGCCCGCCGCTGGAGAGCCTGGCCTCGTTCGAATCGAAGGCAACGCCGGCCGAGCCCGGCCGCGGCCCGATCGAGGGGCCGCTGACTCTGAGCTTCTACCAGGTGGACGACTATCTGACCTGCCCACTCAAGTACAGGTACGTGCACGTCCTGCGCGTCCCGATCGCTCCCCATCACTCCATCGTCTACGGCGCGGCGCTGCACCAGGCCGTGCAGGAGTTCCACAGGCGGCACGCCCGAGGCCATGTCATGAGCGACGAGGAGCTCGAGACGGCCTTCGAGCGAGCCTGGTCCAACGAGGGCTTCCTGACGCGCGAGCACGAGGAGGCCCGCCTTTCCGCCGGCAAGGCGGCCCTGCGGCGCTTCCGGGCGCAGCAGCTGGAGCCCGGGGCTGTGATCCCGGCCATGGTGGAGCGGAGCTTCAGCTTCCTGCTGGACGGCGACCGCGTCCGGGGCCGGATGGACCGCGTGGACGTGATCGGCGGGACGGGGGCCGCCGAAGGCAGTGCGGCCCCGCCCGAGCAGGTTGTCATCACCGACTACAAGTCGAGCGACGTCCGCGATCCGGCTCGAGCGCGCGAGCGGGCCCGCGACTCGTTGCAGCTCCAGATCTACGCCCTGGCCTACCAGGCGGAAGCAGGCCGCTTGCCCGACGCTGTCCAGCTGTGGTTCCTCGAGTCGGGGCTGGTAGGACGGGCCGAGATCGACCCCAAGCGGCTGGACAAGGCCCGCGATTCGATCCGGCGCGTCGCAGCCGGCATTCGGTCGCTGCGATTCGAGGCTTCGCCCGACTACCTCTCCTGCTCGTACTGTGCCTTCCGCGACATCTGCCCTACGAGCGCTGCCAGATGAAGGCGACGGAGAAGCGCGGACGCGAGATCGGGCGGTCCATCGAGGCGGTCACCCTTGACTTCGGCAACACCCTGGTGGCGTTCGCCGATGGCGACATGAAGGGTCTCGTCGAAGAGACCGCTGCCCGGGCAGCGGAAGCCTGGGATCTGCCGAAGCTCGAGTTCGCCGCGGTCTGGGCCGAGGAGAGGCTCCGCCAGTTCGCCTTCGACGTGCCGGCCGGGCGCGAGGCGGACATGGACGTTCGGGCCGAACGAGTGCTGGCGAGGCTCAGGGGCTGCCCGCCGCCCACCCCGGACCAGGACTGGCCGCCCGGCACCACCTCGCGCTGGTCCGAGCGGCGTGAGACCCAGGCCATCCTCGACTGGTACGCGGCCGCGTTCGTCCGCCAGATGTCGGTTCCGCCGGGGGTCGGCCCGATCCTGCGGCTGCTGGCCGGCCACTACCGGCTGGCGATCCTGTCCAACTGGCCCAACGCCCTCTCGGTCGAACGCTTCGTGCAAGCGGCGGGCTGGATGCCGTACCTGGGGGCCGTAGTGATCTCGCACCGCGTGGGGGTGGTCAAGCCGCGCCCCGGGATCTTCGAAGCCGCGGCCTTCGAGCTGGGCGTGGCCTCCGGCCCGCGGCTGCTCCACGTGGGCGACGACCCCGGCGCTGACGTGGCCGGGGCTCACGGTGTGGGCTGGCTGGCGGCCCTGGTCAAGACCCGGCCGGGTTCTTCGCCGCTGCCCATGGCGGCGGCCACGGGGTCCGAGCGGGCGGACCTGGAGATCGACACCCTGGACGACCTGCCGGCCGCACTCGGCCTCGGCGGCCGCGATCTCTCCTAGACTGGCGCCATGGAGCCTCGGGATCGCCTGGCCAACTACCTGTTCGTGGCTCTGGCGGCCGCGGCCTGGGTGTTCGTAGGATCGCTGGTGACCAGCACCTACCCGCACCAGACCTCCAGCACGACACTTGTCGGCGCCCTGGCCATCGGGCTGGCTTGCGGGACCACTTCCGTGCCCCTGTTCTGGCTGGCGGTCTTCGCCCGGCACCGCCGCATCGCCTTTCGTGGCGACTGGGGTCGAGCCATCCGGCGCGGGGGATGGGTCGGCCTGGCGGTTGCCTTCCTGGTGGCTCTGCGCCTGGAGGACGTGCTTAGCCTGCCGATCGTCGTCTTCGTCGTGACCATGATCGCTCTGGCGGAGATCGTGCTTTCGGCCGAACGCTGAATCCAGGCGCTGCGGGGCGCTGCTGCGGCTACGCTTAGGCCATGACAGACCTGCCGCGCGATGCCACGACCGCCGCCGCCCTGGCCCGCCTTTACGACGTGGATTTGCAGGAGGACCCGGGCGACCTGGATCTCTACCTGGCCCTGGCCGCGCGCACCGGTGGGCCGGTGCTGGAGCTGGCCGCGGGAACCGGGCGCATCGCCATTGCCCTGGCCCAAGCCGGCCACGAGGTGACGGCCGTCGACATCGATCCGGCGATGCTGGCCCGGCTGCGGGCGCGGCTCGAAGCGCTCGGCCCCAACGAGACGGAGGTCGCGGCGCGGGTCCGCGTCGTGGAGGCCGACCTGGCGGGCCTGAAGCTGCCGGGTCAGCCGTGCTTCGGGTTGGTCTTCGTGGCCCTCAACTCGCTGCTCCAGCTCGGCTCGCGTACCGCCCAGCGAGCCGCCTTCGTGACGATGGCCCGCCACCTGGCGCGCGACGGCGTGGCTGTCGTCGATGTCTGGTTGCCGGCCGCCCACGAGCTGGCCCGCTACGACGGCCGGTCGGGCCTGGAATACGTCCGCATCGACCCGGAGACGGGGCTGATGGTGGCCAAGACCGCCAGTGCGAGCCATGATCCGGCGCACGGCACGGTGGAGCTGACCGCCGTCTACGAAGAGGGAGGGCAGGGTCAGCCGGCCCGAAGGTGGGTGCGCCGGGATGTGCTGAAGCTGCTCGGAGCCGACGAGCTGCGGGAGATGGCCCTGGCGGCCGGTCTCGAGATCGAGATCGTGGCCGGCAGCTACGATCTGGAGCCCCTGGCCGACCATGACGATCGGGTCATCCTGGTGACGCACAGAGGCAGCAGGCCCGCGCCCGCTTCCTTGCTATAGTCGGGCCGTGCCTAACTCCACCTCCATTCGACTGCTCGTGGCCGAGGATGTGCCCCAGGTGACGGCGCACATCCGCAACCTGCTGAGCGTCCAATCGCAGGTTCAGCTCCTGGAAGTCATGTCCGACGGCTCGCGGGTCATGGATGCCTGCCGCCAGCTCAGGCCGGACGTGCTGATGGTCGACCTGCTTCTCCAGGGCAAGATGAAGGGCCCGCAGCTCATCGAGCAGATGCGCAACTCGGCCCTGGATATCCCTGTCGTGGTCCTGACCGTGCCGCAGCATCCCATGGCACGCGACCCCGCCCGCGGCATCGACGCCGTGTTGACCCTGCCGTTCACCGGCTTCGAGATGGTCAACACGTTGTCTCACGTCCTGGTGGACAAGCAGGCCCGCGTGGCTGACTCGTGCCGGGTGATCTCGGTCTTCTCGCCCAAGGGCGGCGTGGGCAAGACGACGATCGCCTTCAACCTGGCCGTGGCGCTGGGCCAGATCGGCGTTCGGACGTGCCTCATCGACGGCAGCCTCCAGTACGGAGACCTTAGGGCGCTGCTGAAGGTGCCGCAGGACGTGCCGTCCATCCTGGACCTGCCCACGGATCGGATCCAGGAATCAGATCTGGAGGAGGTCCTGTGGCACGACCCGGCCGGCGTGGACATCCTGCTTGCCCCACCCCGGGTCGAGATGGCGGAGATGGTCAGCGCTCGTGACGTGGAGCGAACGATCTCCATCCTGCGGCGGCTGTACAAGGCGGTCGTGATCGATACGCCGACCAACCTGTCCGAGGTCACGCTGGCCTTCCTCGATGCCTGCGACGTGATCCTCTCGGTCGTCACCTTCGACTCCACGACGATCCACAACACGATCGCGGTGGCCGACGCCTTCGCTTCGATCGGCTACACGGCCGACAAGATCAGCTACCTGATCAACCGCTCCGATTCGAGCGGCGGCCTGACTCGAGACGATCTGGGGCGGGCGCTGGGCAAGCGGCCCGACTTCGAGGTCGTGTCCGACGGCCGGCTGGTGGTCCAGGCCAACAACGAGGGCATGCCGTTCGTGGTCGCGAACCCGGATGCGCCGGTGAGCCGCGACGTGCGCCGGGCGGCGCAGATCATCTCCGGCCGCGGGGCCGGCTCCTAGGCCCGTGCCCGATCCACGGCCCATCGGAGTCTTCGACTCGGGCGTCGGCGGCCTGACCGTCCTGCGCGAAATCCTTCGTCGGCTGCCGCGGGAATCGACGATCTACCTGGGGGACAACGCTCGCGCGCCGTACGGCGTCCGCCCGGACGACGAAGTCCGAGCCTTCAGCGTCCAGGCCCTCGACGCCCTTGCCGGGCGCGACGTGAAGGCCATTGTCGTGGCCTGCAACACCTCCACCTCCGTGGCCCTGGCCGACTTCCGCCGGCGCTACGACCTGCCGGTGCTGGGCGTCGTCCGCCCCGGCGCGGCGGCAGCGGCCCTGGCCACGCGGACCCGGCACGTGGGAGTCATCGCCACTCCTGCCACGGTCCGGTCGCGGGCCTACTTCCACGCCATCAAGGACGAGAACCCGGCGATCGAGGCATACGAGCACGCCACCCCGGAGCTGGTCCCGCTGGTCGAGGCCGGCCGGCTGACCGGGCCCGAAGTGGAGGAGGCCGTGCGCCGCTCGGTCGCCCCTCTGCTCGGCGATCGGGACGGTGACGGTGAGTTCGTCTTCCCGCTGCCGCCATCGGCCCATATCGACACGCTGCTGCTGGGTTGCACCCACTACCCCTTGCTGGTGGCGGCGTTGCAGCGCTGTGTCGGCGAGGGAGTGGCGATCGTGGATTCGGCCACGGCAACCGCCTCGTCGCTGGCGGAGTTGCTATCTGTGAACGGCCTGGACACGCCCACCTCCGCCGCTGCTGAGGCGGGGACCCACGTGCAGCTGACGACCGGCGACGTCAGTGCTTTCCGCGGCACCGCCGAGCGGATGTTCGGCGAGGCGTTCCCGGATGTGCAGGGGGTCGAGCTGGAAGCGGGCTCGAGATGAGCGAGCGGCCGGATCGCCGCCCCGGCCACGGCCCTCAGACAGAGCGCGCCTCGAAGCGCCCCGGGTGGCGCCGCGACGCCTTCTTGCAGGCCGGGCTCCTGGTCGGAGCCGCCATCGGGGCCGGGATCACGGTCCTGGGACGGCGCATGGAGCGGTCCGCGCGGCGCGGCCTGGTCGACTGGCCGCAGGTCGTGCGCATAGCCGTGGCCCGGGCGCGCCGTGCGGAGGGGAGCCTTCCGAAGGACGAGCTGGCTGCTGCCGAGCCGGTCTACGACGCGGCAATGCGGGACGTCGTGCCGGCGCTCGAGGCGGCCCTGGAGACCCGGCTGCCGGGAGTCGTGGAACGTGCCGGAGTGGTCTCGCGGGCGGATTGGGTTCGGGCCAACGTTTCGACCTTCGCCGATCTCGTGGGCCGGATCGAGGGCCGGCTGCTGGATGAGGCGGTGCCTCCTGGCTCAGGCATCGTTCGCTCGGGCATGACCATTGCCAATCGGGCGGTGACGACGCGGCAGTTCGGCTACCTGCTGGGCTTCCTGGGCCAGCGCGTCCTGGGCCAGTACGACCTGGCCTTGCTCTCGGCCGAGGCGACTCCCGGCCGGTTGATGTTCGTCGACGAGAACATCCGTCGAGTGGCGGAGACCCTGGAGGTGCCGCTCAACCCCTTCCGGACCTGGATCGTGCTGCACGAGACGACGCATGCCTTCGAGTTCGAGGGGCAGACCTGGCTCAGGCCGTACCTGGCGGGCAGGTTCGAGAAGCAGCTGGACTCGATGGCCTCCGGCGTCTCGGTCATGAGCCGCGAGGCGCTGAGAGGGCTGCGACGGGCTCTGCGCGAGGAGGGCGCCGGCCAGCACTGGCTGGAGGACCTGATGACCGAAGAGCAGCGGCGTGGCTTCCGCGAGATACAGGCGGTGATGAGCCTGCTCGAGGGATTCAGCGACTACGTCATGGACCGCGTCGGAGCGGATCTGGTCTATGACGTGGAGCGCATCAGCGAGCGCTTCCATGCCCGGCGGGCGCAGAGGACTGGCTTCGAGAGGGTGATGATGCGGCTCACCGGGCTGGACCTGAAGATGGAGCAGTACCGGCTCGGCGAGGCCTTCGTGGCCGAGGTCGCCCGGGCGCGAGGGTCGGAGGGCTTGCGGGCCATGTGGCGCGGGCCCGAGTGTCTGCCGGATCTCGAGGAGATCAAGGCCCCGGAGTTGTGGTTGGCGCGGGTCATGCCGGACGCGGGTCCGGCATACTCATGAGGCCGGACGGCGGGCGGGATGGCGGCGCTGCTCGGCTCGGGCGGCGAAGGAGCGAGACGATGGCCGACGAAGCGATGGTGGTAGGCCCCGGCCACGGGCCGGGCGGGTCGCCCCTGGCGATTGCTATCAGCCCCGTGCTGAGCGGACGGGACGGTTTCGACGACATGCGCCGGAGGATCCTGGAGGCTGTCCCCGGCTCGCGGCTCGTGCCCGTCTCGGCCGAAGGCGTGGCCGACGAATCGCTGCAGGACGTCGAGGTCCTGTTCCGCGGCTGGTCGATGGAGGGGCCGGCGCTCGATCGCGTGGTGGGCCGGGCGCCCAAGCTGCGCTGGATCCATTCCGCCTCGGTGGGGGTCGAGTCGATCCTGACGCCGGCGATCAAGGTGCGCGGCCTGGCCCTTACCAATAGCCGTGGGGTCTTCGACCGGCCGATCGCCGAGTACGCGATGACGATGATCCTGGCCGTCTGCCGCCGGCTGCCTCAGCTGCTGGAGCTGCAGGCCGAACGGACATGGCAGCCTCTGCAAGCCACCGAGCTGAGTGAGATGACGATCGGCCTGGCCGGCCTGGGCGGCATAGGCCGCGAGGTCGCCCGGCTGGCGGCGCCCTTCGGGCCCCGAACGGTCGCCATCCGCCGCCGTCCCGGTGCCGGCGACGAGCCGCCCGGGGTGGAGGTCCTGGGCGGCCCCGAGGCCATGCCCGAGCTGTTCGCCGCCTCCGACTTCGTCGTCCTGGCCCTGCCGCTCACGGCCGAGACGGAGAACCTTGTCGACGATGACGTACTGTCGGCCGCCCGACCTGGCAGCTGGCTCATCAACGTCGCCCGCGGGGCGCTGGTAGACGAGCGGGCGCTGCTGCGGGCCCTGCGCGACGGGCCGCTGGGCGGTGCCGTCCTGGACACTCTCCGCCAGGAGCCGTTGCCCGACACCTCGGCCTTCTACCGCCTGGAGAACTGCATCGTCACAGCCCACACGAGCTGGTCCTCGCCGGCGGTGCTGGATCGGACGCTGGAGGTCTTCTGCGACAACCTGCGTCTCTTCCGCGAGGGCAGGCCACTCAAGTACGGGGTCGACCTGGAGGCGGGATACTAGGGCCATGCAGATAGCTATCGTCGGGCTGGCGGCCTCGGGGAAGACGACCGTTTTCAATACGCTTACGCGGGGCCACGCCCAGACCGGCGGCTACGGCGGCATGGAGCTGCACGTCGGCACGGTCAAGGTCCCGGACGAGCGGCTGGACAGGCTGGCCGAGATCTTCAAGCCCAAGAAGATCGTCCACGCCGACGTGACCTACTTCGACCTGCCGGCGCCCCCGGCTTCGAGCGAGGGGCGGGTAGCGACCGAAGAGCTGCCGGCCGATCAGCTGGCCCGGCTGCGAGAGGCCGACGCCCTGCTGCACGTGGTGCGCGCCTTCGAGAACGCGGCCGTGCCGCACCCGGACGGCCCGGTCGACGCCTGGCGGGACCTTGAGCGCCTGGACCTGGAGCTGGCACTGGCCGACCTGTCGGTCATGGAGAAGCGGCTCGAGCGTCTCAAGGCCAGCGGTCACCATGGCACTCCTGCCGAGCGCGACGCCAACGACCGCGAGCTGGCTCTCCTGGAGCGCCTTCACGAGCCGCTGGCCGCGGGCACGCCGCTGCGCGACCAGGAGATCGGCCCCGAAGAGGAGAAAGCGATCCGCGGCTTCCGGTTCCTGAGCCAGAAGCCGGTCCTGGTGCTGCTGAACGTGGGCGAGGACGATCTGCCCCGGGCGCGGGATATCGTGGCTGGGGTGGCAGGCCGCTATCAGCACAAGCGCAGCATCGTCGACGGCCTCTCGGCGCGGATCGAGATGGAGCTGGGCGAGCTGGAGCCCGAGGAGGCCGCGGCCTTCATGGCCGACCTGGGCCTGGCCGAATCGAGCCTGGACCGGGTCATCAAGCTCAGCTACCGGCTACTCGGCCTCATCTCGTTCCTTACCGCCGGGCCGGATGAAGTTCGGGCCTGGCCGGTCCCGGACGGCTCAACCGCGGTGGATGCGGCAGGTGCCATCCATACCGACCTGGCCAGGGGCTTCATCAGGGCCGAGGTGGTGCCCTACGAGGACCTGCTGGAGCTGCGCTCCACCGCCGAGGCCCGTAAGCACGGCAAGCTCCGCTCCGAGGGCAAGACCTACCAGGTCCGCGACGGGGACGTGATCGAGATCCTGTTCAGCAAGTAGAGGAGGGGCCGGCCTTCAGTGCGCGCGGTTGCCCTGGTCGAAGTCGACGTAGACGCCCCTGTAGTCGGCTCCCTCGTCGTCGGTGTTCAGGTCCGCCAGGTAGTTGTCGTCGTCGCTCTTCGAGACGTTGACTGAGGCCGACAGGCGGTCGTCGGTGACGGCAATGAAGCCGTGGTCCCGCTCCAGCTCGTCCGCGATGGCCTCGATCAGGGTGTCGTGCTCATAGGCGTCCTGGATGCGCCGCCGGATCGACTGCACCAGCTCCAGGAAATCCTCAGGGTCCATCTCCTCCTCCCGGGCCACGATCAGATCCGAGAAGATGTCGTCGTCACCCTCGCGAAGCTCGAAGAAGAACACGCTCTACTCCAGGAGGTGGGTGCTGGCTGAGAATCGAGTATACGCCCAGACCGAGGAGACACCGCTGCCCGACGTGGTCGTCGTGGGGGCCGCCGCGCGCGACATCGCCCCTGACGACCGGCGCGGCTGGCGGATGGGCGGTTCCGTTCTGTACTGCGGTCTGGGCCTGGCGCGGCTGGGGCTCCGCGTCGGTTGCCTGGTGGGCCTGGACAGGAAGGCGCGTCAGGCCGGCGACGAGGTGAAGCTGCTCGAGGAGGCGGGTGCGACTGTAGTGCCGGTACCGCTGGATAGCGGTGCGGTGTTCGAGAACACGGAGGTTGCCGGCGGCGCGCGGCGCCAGCGCTGGCTGTCGAAGAGCGATGCCATCCAGGTGCCCGCCCTACCCGAGGCCTGGCGAGCCGCCGGCGGCTGGTTGCTGGTGCCGGTTTCGGGCGAGGTAGGGGAGGAGTGGGCCGACGTGCCGGGCCCGCGGGCCAGGGTGGCGCTGGGGCTCCAGGGACTGACTCGCGAGTTTCCGCCCGACGGCTGGGTGGAGCCGGTGGCTCCGCGGCCGAGCCGCTTGATCGAGCGCGCGGGGCTTGTGGTGCTGAGCGCGCACGACATGCCATCCGAAGAAGCGCCGGAGTCGCTGCGGCTTCTGACGGAGGCCGTCATAGTCGCCACCGCCGGCGCCGAAGGGGGAGTGGCGCTGCATCGCACGCGGGAGATCAAGTACAAGGCGCGGGTCGT
>Ga0315555_1001111_pt1 | contig 19421 bp, 19 predicted proteins | sample SalMarSW160380MG_FD_202113 | JGI IMG/M metagenome (GOLD analysis project Ga0315555, IMG submission 202113) | Salt marsh sediment microbial communities from the Plum Island Ecosystem LTER, Massachusetts, United States - Salt Marsh Sediment SW1603-80 ... | reverse complement strand
CTTTCGGTGCTCATGAAAATATCTCCTGTATATTTTATAATAGAGTGTTTTCAAGCTGAATCATTCATGTCCGCCATGTTAAAAACACAGGGCATTGTCAGCTTTAATATAAGGCAATACTATTGAAAGATTAAAACTCATGAATTTAAGCAGTGCAATATTTTTAGTACCCGTGGAGCTGGCGGTAAAATTTGTTACCCGAACCGGTTTCAAAATAAAATGACCATTTACATTTTTATGATTCTTTTATGACAGATTTTCCAGTATTTTAAGAGTAACCTTTGGTATCTCCTGAAACTCTTCCACCACATGTGCACCTGCTTCCTGTAACAGTTTTACTTTACCCTCATAGGTGCCTCTATTTCCTTCAATTATGGCCCCGGCATGGGAAAAACGGGTTCCCTTCTGGGCGGCCCGGCCGCCGATATAGGCCACCAGCGGTTTTGTAACCCTGCCACTGGCTATCAGTTCGGCTACTTTTTCTTCCTGTGATGTTCCGATTTCACCGAACATGACAATGACATCGGTTTCGGGATCTTCCTGAAAGCGCTTAACTACTTCCGGATGAGGCAGTCCCACCAGAGCATCACCCCCTACATGAATAATTGTACTCAAACCAATTCCCGCCTGGCTCAGATAATATGCTAGGGATGAGGTCATTCCTCCGGATCGTGAAGTCACACCCACATTGCCGGGTTTAAACCAGGCCTGGGCAGATTTGGCGTGTCCACCCATCATTCCCAGCACCGCTTTACCGGGGCTAAGCAGTCCCAGAGTATTTGGTCCCACAAAAGAAGCTCCTCTCTCCTGCGCATAATAGTGTACCTCCAGAACATCATAAATGGGAACCCGGTCGGGAACCAGCACCGCCAGCATAATCCCGGCATCAAAGGCTTCCAGGGTGGCATCTTTCACCAGGGGTGCGGGAACAAATATCACGGACACATCAATATTACCCAGCTGGTCTACCGCCTCCTGCACAGTGTCAAAAACAGGTAAACCATAAACTTCCTGGCCTCCACGGCCGGGTGTAACACCACCCAGCACCTGTGTTCCGTAATCCAGCATGAGCCGGGTACGGGTCATTCCCTCACGACCGGTAATTCCCTGTACGATAACTTTTTTATGCTGATCGATAAGTATGGACATATGGTTTATCTCCTGTTTTATGTCAGTCCGGTTTTCTTACGGTACCCCGGTAATCCCTGTATGGGCAGATCGACATGTCCTCCTTTATTGCCATGGAAATAGCATTCCACCTCGCAGGCGAGGCATTCGGTACACTTGCCCTTTTTAGCTTCTTCCCGCGTGATATTTAACACCGGTTTGTCATTTTCAATTTTCAGAATCTGCGGTACACATTTAGAAACACAGATCTTACTCTCACATTCAATACACAGGTCATGATCATAGCTGACAGTTCCGGTCAACGAATCAAATAAATACAGGTTCTTAGAGGAAGGCGGCCGGCCCGGTTTTTTGGTTTTCTTAATTTCAGATTTCCTGATCAGTTCATCGAACCGCTGCGCACAAAATTCCACCGAATCATCTTTTTTGTAGCCCTCCACCGGCGCCGGCAGGTCCCGGGTATAGTCGGTCAGAATCTGAACCGCCAGATCTTCCGAGTTTCCTCCCAGCCGGATTACTACCGGTATATTAACCCAATCTTCCCGGAATGCCTTTACCAGCCCCCGTGCGGAATGAAATTGCTCCTGGGAGGCAACCCCGGAACCTGAACCGAAATATCCGATAATATTTTTCTGAGAGAGGATAATTTTTGCAGCCCGATAAACCTTGGAGGCCGGGGGATTTCCGGAAGTATCACAAAAGTTGGCGATCTTGTATCCTCTGCGCTGAACCGCATCCATGCTCATCATGGACCCGCCTCCCCCGGCACCATGAAATCCCACGTATTTTTCCTTTGAGTCAAAACTCTGTGCCATCTGTATGAAATAAAATGTGCCCCGGTAATCATTTTTTTCCACCTGGTAAGCAATCCTGTCCAGTTCACTGGGCGGATGGTTGAGTTCCCGGGCAATTTCAATTCCCAGCTCCGGATGACGGTATACCGCATAATCATCAATCGTCATCCGGCAATCCGCTGCCAGAAACTGGCCCTCGCGGGTTAAAACGATGGGATTGATTTCCGCTGAACGGGCATCGTAGGCATGGGCAGTCTGCCATAATTTGACCAGAATATCTGCCAGGCTCCTCTGTTCCCTGCCGGAAATTCCCACTTTCCGCAGCATATTGCGTGCATGGTAATCTTTAAATCCCCTGATAATATCGATAGGGAAAAAAACGACCTTATCGGGTTGTTCCCGCACCGTTTCCTCAACACCGGTACCTCCCACCGCACTAAAGATCATCACCGGAGCCGCTTCACTGTCACTGATAATGAGACTTGCAAAATACTCTTTTTCTATATTGATTTTCTTCTCAATCAGTATCCGGTCAATAGTAAAATTATTGACCTCCCTGCCAAACAGTTGCCCTGCACTGGCTGTAGCTTCCCCCGAATTCTGCGCGAACTGGATCAGACCTTTGCTGAAACGGCCGGTGGTCCATACCTGCGCCTTCAAAACCACATCACCGTCCAGCTCGGACACAATTTTTTTGACTTCCTCTATACTGGCAGCTACTTTTCCCTCCGGAACCGTAATGCCGGAAGATTTAAGCAACTGTTTTCCCTGATATTCATGCAAGCGGGCCATATTAGTCCTCTCATGCAGATTAAGATGTCTGCCGGAATCAAAATGAGGATATTTTCACAAATATTTTTTTGATTCCTTTTCTCTTATTATTAGCACAAATGATTCAAGAATTAAGTTAAAAATGTTACAATATCCTCTGCAACAGAAATTTCATTTGTACATGATTCGATATTGAAATAACTTTAATTCATAGTACACTTAAATCCGGAATCTTTAATTTCAAAAAATCCCTCATATTCAAAATGTTTTAAAATGCACTACCTGATAAACAACCAAAACATCACAGATCCAGCCTTAAATCTTGCTCTGGAAGAGTACGTTGTAAGAAATCCGGGTATGACCGAAGATTATTTCCTCCTGTCCTTTAATAGCCCTGCCGTGATTATCGGACGTCATCAGAATGCGTTTGAAGAGATTAATCTCCTGTTCCTGCGGAAAAAGGGTATTCCGGTTATCCGACGCTTATCCGGCGGCGGAACGGTTTACCACGATAAGGGAAATCTTAATTTTAGTTTTATAACCCGGTACGAAAAATTCAAATTTAATAATTACCGGTTTTTCAACCAGCCTATTCTGGAGGCATTACATTCTCTGGGAATCAGGGCAAAATCAGGCGGCAGGAATGATCTGGTCATCGGGCAGCGTAAGATATCCGGGAATGCTCAGTTTACCTCAAAAAACAGGATGATCAGTCATGGAACTCTGTTGTTCCGTTCAAGACTGGACCTCCTTAATCAGGCACTGTTGCCACCCGGCGGTTACTTCGATTCAAGGGCCATTAAGTCTGCACGTCGCCGGGTAGTCAATGTCAGCGACTATCTTCCCCGGCCGATGAGCATGAATAAATTCAGGCGGATTATCCTGGAATATGTTTTTCGCGGACAGAAGGAGATTCCGGAATATAATCCCTCCCTGTCCCAATGGAATGAAATCAGGCAACTGGCAGATCGGAAATACCACCAATGGAAATGGAATTTCGGTGAGTCGCCCGACTTTTCCTATCATAACAAAATAATTACAAGAGCCGGAGAAATACAGGCAGACCTGGAAATTCACAAAGGCCTTATTTCAAAAATAACCATCAGTGGTGAAAAGCTTCCTGTAAATCAGGGCCTCAGCATGCAGAAAAAGATGATTAATCTGAAATATGATCCGGATGTTATTAAGAAAACGCTGAGCTCGCTGAAATTTTCAAGCCCCCACCTGAAAAATCTGTTGCAGGTCTGGATTTCTCTTTTATTCTCTCCATCCTGAAATGTAACCACATTTATCCAATGAATTCCCATACGGGTGCAGGAATTCAAACCTGTTTAAAAAAAAGCGATATCTACTCTTAAATCCGTTCTTGGGGATGTTTCAGTTTTGCTGTGGGCAATGGAAGACCGTGTTCTATAATTTCGCGATTGCCGGTACTTCCCGGCTGCAGAAGTTATGAGGCTGCACAACCATGTATTCCAACGAAATTTGTTTCAGTTCATCCCGAAAGGTCACCAGACTTTCCGATATTTTTCTCCCTTCCCGCCACCAGCCTGTACATATTCCCCCCCGCTGAAATTTATCCAGGGTATCAATAGTTCTATAATCCAGCCGCCCGGGATATGAATCAGCCAGGTCAGTACCGGATAACGGTATAAAATAGTGCAGGTGTATCCTTGCCCGGTATTGCCGATTCAGTTTGCTAATAAATTTCAACGATTCATGGCGGTCATAAGACGTCTCGTCGGGAAATCCGAAGATAAAATCCACCTGTGCCTGCAAATTCTTGCGCAGGCACAATTCACAGGCGTTTTCTATATCTTCCGTGGTATGCCCGCGGCGGATAATTTTAAGCAGGCGCTGGCTTCCGGACTGTGCCCCAATCGTAATTTTTTTGTTGCTGCATTTTCCGGCAATCAGATCCAACAAGGGCTCGTTGAAGGTATTGGGCCGGATTTCGGAGGGGAAAATACCAAACTCCAGGTGAACCGTTTCCCGGGAGAGGAAATAATCCAGCAGCTTTTCAATGGCCTCATGGTTCGACCGGCGGGCCGCACTTGCCCCATATTCAAATGCGGAGGGACAAATAAAACTCACCCGGCGATGATGTCCCCTGCGCCGGAGTTCAGTATAATACCCGGCTACAGAATCCATCGAACGATGAACGGTTTTTCGGCAGGAGGTCTGGCAAAACCGGCAGTTCCAGTAACAACCGCGGGTTATTTCCAGCGGCGGCGATGTTTTCATGAGACTTGAAAACGGTATACTGCGATCCAGCCGGTCAATTCCGGGCACTGTATAAATTGCAGGAAGGTCGGGTAATCTGCCATCCAGAAAATCCCATATAAAAGCATGCAGTCCCATTTCCGCCGCTCCGGAAAATGCGAAATCAAATCCTATTTTAAGACTCGATACCGGATCTCCGCTGGTATGAGGTCCACCGGCAACCGTCTTAAGCATGAGATTTTTTTGAAGCCGCACCCAGTTCAGCTCTTCGTCCACTTCCGGCAGATGGGGAGACATGAACGAATAAAATAGCAACCCCGGGATCGGCTGCAGGATAAAACGCTGAAGTTCTTCTCTATTTCTGATGAGGATGGTATTAAAAATCGAAGTTAGTCCGGAGGTTTCCAGTTCATGCAGAATAACCGGAAAAGTGAGACGATTGAAAGCCTGCAGACGGATTCCAAGAGCATATTGTTTATATTTCATTTGTAGCCGTCCGTTCTGATAATGCCAGAATGATTCCGAAAATAATAAATACAGCCCCCAAGTAAAACAGGCCGTAAGGTTTTTCCCTGAACAGCCAGAAAGCCAGAAATGATGCAATAATGGGCTCTCCCAGGATGCTGAAGTTTACCTTATAAACGGGGATTTTCCTGGCTGCCCAGTTAATAAGGGAGTGTCCAATGCCGGTGGGGATTAATGCCAGCAGAATCATGACTCCGTGAACCTTCAGCGGATAGTTAAATAAAGAATAGCCAAAAAGAATTATAAGGATCAGCAGGGTTAATGCTGCGCCGGCGTATACCGCTGTGAGGTAGGGTATTAACTGAACCTGATCACGCTGATGACGGGCTATCAGTACATATAACGTTACAAATAATGCACCAGCCAGAGCCAGAATGTCACCCAAAAACTTTCTATCAAAGGAAAATATATCCTGTCCGGCAATTATAACGATTCCAAAAAATGTTAAAATAGCAGCAGCTACTGCATACCAGCTCCCCTTTTCTTTTAAAAATACAGGTGATAACAACAGTGCAAATACCGGGTGGGTGGATTCCAGTATAAGCGAGTGTGAAATTTTTGTTAACTGGATGGATGCTATCCAGGTGGCAAAATGAAAGGCGAGCAGAATACCCGCCAGTATAATTAAATTGCGGCTCTGTTTGCTTAGTTTGTTTATTAGCAGAAGCCTCGGACCGGTTACCAGCTGATATCCCAGCAAAATAAGGGTGCTCCAGAACATCCGGTAAAACGAAATTACCAGAGCAGGAGTATCCCCGCACCACCGGATAAATATTGATGCCCAGGAAACTGCAAACACCGCAAAGAGAAGACCTACATATGCCGGCATGAAATGTTCCGCTGCTTGACTGAATGATACAACATTGCTATAATTAGGAAGAGAATATACTGTTTACCGACTAATAAAACAAGGGAGTAACATATGGACTTTAATGAACTGGCTCTGGAATTTGTAAAAATATATTATTCCTGTCATGCCCAGAATTTACCTGAAGACAAGGAAAAAGCATTCCGGGAAATTAACAGTCTGCACGGCAAGTACAAATCTCATCTCATTGATTCGGCGACCAGGAAAAGTGAAGATTTCTTCAGTGACAAATTATAGATAAGGTCTGGTAATAAAATAGGCTGATAACTTCAGGGTTACCAGCCTGTGGTAAGATTGATAGGATAATAAATTATTCTTCGTCTTCAAAGGCAAACATTCCGAAACGCCTGTCCTTTAGTGCGCGCAATTTTTCCTTGAAATAGGCCTTATTGTCTACCTCGTTATACCATTTTATTCTTAAATACTGATTGCGCTCGAACCACTCATACTGAATTCCCCCGCCGAATTCCTGACGCAAAACTTTTCCGATTTCGAAAGCCAGCCTGGTGGTATTGGTGAAGATAAAAAGTATCCCGGTTTTTTCAATGATATTTATAATGTTTTCAAAAGGAGGGGCATCTTCCAGAGACTGTTCAACCTGCCGGGCCAGTTCAATAACCCTCTCCTTACGCTCTTTAAGGTTTTTATCAAAAATCTCAATACTACCTATGAAATTTTCAAAGGTTTTCCCCACACATTTCGGACAATAAGCCAGTTGCGGGTGAACTGAATACAGATCGGTAATAATATCCTTTACCCATTTTTTATTAAAGTATATCTTCTTGCATCGGGGACAGGAGTATATGGTCTGGGTTTTTGATAATACCTTAGTCTCAAGAGCTGTCAGAGCCACATCCTCTCCACGCTCCAGTTTGGATTCTATCTCCTCTAACTCCTCCAAATCCTCAGTTTCTTCTCCCTCGGATTTTTCCTTCTCATCCTCCTCATCTTCTTCATCATCATCCAACGTATCATCATCTTCATCATTATTATTTTTCATTTTAAAGAAGATCATTTTTTATACCTCCTGATTGAAATTATAGCATGAGATATACGAATTTATAATTCCCGAGTTCCCTGCTCTTTAATTAAACTTATAAATCGCCAGTATGACGCAGAAAATAGAAAGAAGTTACAAATAAAAAAATCGTTTTTTCAAATTTTATGAATAAAAGCGAATAATATATTATATGATTTTGCCATTTTTACAGGTTGATGCCGGCCTGTAACACTTCTCGAATTTACAATTTTTCTCTATACCCAGCAAAGTATTGCTATTACACCTGGAGCGTGGCGAACTCATTAAATACAATAACACTAATTACTTCCAGGATGTTTGTTAAAACTCGATCTATCAATCATAAAATCATCGGATGGCCAAACCTCCGGCGGACTCCACTTTCCTTTGCGAGGGGAGCTCCTCCCTTTTTTCTATGGATATTTTCTTAATGTAATAATTCTTAATTCTGTACTCGCCTTATATTCATTACCCTGTCCTTCATAAAGGATGGAAAACCCTTATCCCAGACTCCCGGTCCGAATGATTACATACAAAAATCAGCATATTTCATATGCATCGGTTCATTTTATAGCTTATCTTACATACAGAAAAAAACTTGACTTTTTCCGTTAATCATTTAATTTATTAATTAAACATCCAAACCAGAAGGAGGATCCCATGCCTCTGAAGAAAAAGCTAACGGGTTTTCTGGATGATAATCATGTAAAATATGTGACAATGATACACTCTAAGGCCTATACTGCACAGGAAGTGGCTGCCAGTTGTCATGTGCCGGGTAAAATTTTTGCCAAAACCGTGATTCTGAAAGCAGATGGTAAATTTGTAATGGCCGTACTGCCGGCTACCCACAAAATTAATATGGATCTTTTCCACCAGGTATCCCACAACAAAAATATTGAACTGGCCAGCGAAGCAGAATTTGAAGGCCTCTTTCCCAAAAGCGAAATCGGCGCCATGCCTCCCTTCGGAAATCTTTACGAACTTAAGACCTTTGTGGACAGCTCTCTTACCAAAGATGATGACATCTGCTTTAATGCCATGACGCACTCAGAAGTCATTAAAATGAAGTATGCGGATTATGAACGGCTGGTTAAGCCCATGATAGGCACGTTCTCAGAACACCTGTAAGTTTCCGCATCATAAAATATCCGGAAATTTTATTCCCTGAGAATTATTATGGCTGAAGCTTATTTTCACAACGGATAAAATCTTCCCTTTCAGCCAGTGAAAAATTACAGGTTCATACCCCTCTTTTACGGTGTCCGCAACAGAAACGTTTTCAAGTATTCCCCCTCGGGATGATAAATATTAACTGGGTGATCCGAGGGTTGTCCGTAACGGCCGATAATCTGGACATTTTTCCCGCTCTCTTGCGCTGCGGCAAATATTATTTTTTGAAACAGATCCCAGGATACATGTGCAGAACAACTACAGGTGAGCAGATGTCCCTGCGGAGACAGCGCATTAAATGCCAGCCTGTTAATTTCCTTATATGCCCGGCTTCCCTTGTTTACCTGTGACCGTCTCTTCACAAAAGCTGGCGGATCCAGCACAATGACCTCAAAAGAATCCTTTGTATCATAAAAAAAATCAAATGCACTTTTGACCCGGAAACTATGAGCAGAGGGATCCAACTGATTTAAGCCAAAATTGGCAATGGCCAGATCCTGGGCATTCTGGCTAATTTCCACGGAAGTGGTTACTGCACCGTTAACGGCAGCCGCAAGGCTGAATCCTCCCGTATAAGAAAAACAGTTGAGCAGGCTTTTCCCGGCAGAAAGTTGCCCGATTCGCGCCCGGTTATCCCGCTGATCCAGAAAAAATCCGGTTTTCTGTCCTTTCAGAAGGTCCACATAATACCGGATACCATTTTCTTCTATTATAAGCCGGGGGTCAATTTTCCCCAATATTAATTCCTTGCGCAAAGCCAGACCTTCTTCTTTACGGCTGGATCCTTCACTGCGTTCCACGATACCTGCAGGTGAAAAAACCGTTTTCAGCCACTCTAACAGTGGATTTCTTAAATTTTCCATACCGTGCGAATACACCTGCACAACACAGATGTCATTATATACATCAATCACCAGACCAGGTAAATAGTCACCATCTCCATGAACCGCCCGGTATGCCGTGGTTAATCCGGAAATTTCAGTGGTCCGCAGAAGTTGGGCCTTTCTCAGGCGATGCAGGAAAAAATGGTCATCTATGGGTTCATCCTTAAAGGTCAATATGCGTATTCTGATCTGGGAATGGGGATTGATAAAACCTTTAGCCAGGAATTCCCCCGAATGGGAGTAGACTGGCACAATATCTCCGGGAATGTAACCTCCGGTTACCCCAGCTATGGCACCACTGAAAATCCAGGGGTGATAATTTTTAACCGATTTATCCCGTTCTTTTTTAAGTAAAACACGCACGGCCGGATTTTCATAAGAGCTCATAAATATTGTACCCCTCCCCATTTCGCCACATGGAGGGTAAAATGGATATAAATGAAATGTAAATCAATAGCATCATGACCGATATCATAGTATATTTTCATTTTATTTTTCATCAGTGCGAAAAATAGTTAAAAATACATTTGTAAATACTATTAATAGCGAATCCATTAAATATAAACGGCAAATCAATTCCGTAAGCGAATGGAGAGCGAAATTTCAGATTAATGGTTTCATTTTTTTTTTAGTAATTCTGATGCCCATTATTCTGACATCATAATACATGTAATTTTTTACAACAGGTAATTTAAAAAAATCTGGATTTAAAAGAGATATGAAATTTTCAAAAATACTCCTGTTCATGACCATTTCCCTGCTGAACCTTTGCCGGGTGGTTAGCAGTTTTTCAACGCCGGCACCGGGACAATTGCAACAGCAGGTTCTGGAAGCCAGGGATAAGGTTATGCCTGCACTGGTTCACATTGAACCGGTGCGCACCATTTTTTCAACCGGGGAAAAGCGACATACCCTGGTTACCGGCAGCGGATTTATATTTTCACAGGACGGCTACATACTCACCAATCATCATGTAATCGAGAATGCCGAGAAGGTTACCTGTACTCTCTCCAACAAAAAAAAACTTTCCGCGGAAATAATCGGCAGCGATCCATCCACCGATGTGGCTGTGCTTAAGCTGAATAGAGAAGAGTGGGGAAACCAGCCGTTGCCTTACGCAGAATTGGGGAATTCAGACAGCCTGGAGGTGGGCCAGTTCGTCCTCGCCCTGGGAAGCCCGCTGGGGCTGTCCCGTTCGGTAAGCATGGGAGTAATCAGTTCCATCGATCGTTATTTTGAAGACCGCGGTTCCATGATATCTCCCTATAATTTATGGATACAGACTGATGCAGCCATAAATCCCGGTAATAGCGGTGGCCCGCTGATTAACCTGAATGGTGAAGTTGTGGGAATTAATGCGCGCGGGGTTTTCCTGGCACAGAATCTGGGATTTGCCATCCCCATAAATCTTGCCAGAGAAATATCAGAAAAGCTACTGGCCGGAAATTCTATTCGCCGAAGCTGGGTGGGACTGGAACTTCAACCGGTTAAAGAGCTAAAGGAATATCTGAAAGAGCCTGACCTGAGCGGGGTGCTGGTAGCTGGTCTGGATCCGCATTCCCCCGGGGAAAAAGCCGGATTTGAAGCGGGTGATGTCATCGCTTCTATTAATCAGGTTTCCATACATGCCAGTTTTGAGGAAGATTTACCCGCGGTCAGAAAAATTATTGCTGACCTCCCTGTCGAGCAACCCGCTATTTTCGAAATCTGGCGCCGGGGAACCATTAAGAAGATCACAGTCAGCCCGGTAAAAGAACCTTTTGAATACCAGCCCGAATTTGAGGGGGAAAATTGGGGACTGGTGGTAAAGAGCATAACCAAGCAGATTTTTCAGATTCAGGGACTGACTGATTATGATGGTGTATATATTTCTGCTGTTAAAAACGGAGAGCTGGCAGATCAGGCCGGATTAAGAGCCGGAGATGTAATTGAATTGATAAATAAAGAAAAAGTAAATAATTTGGATACTTTTAAAAAAATATACCTGCAGCTGCAGGAAAACAGTCCGGATTTTGTATTTTTTAAAGTTTTAAGGCAATCTACACCCTATTTTGCTGTTATCGATCTAAGAAAAAAAAGTGAGTAAAACCGGCGGTATATTCGTAAGACAGCGCCGGATTTGGATGCTAAATGGTACATAAATCAAAACCGGCACGGAATCATATCATTTATTAATATGGAAATCGCCTTGCTGAAGGCTCCGGTAAACAGCATAAAGCAGTTCTACCGTACATTTGAGAAATTCATCCCTGTTCTTTCCTTTCTAGGTGGATTCGTGTGGGACAGTATAACCCTCACGCGAATAGACCGCATGTCCGATAATCTGATTCTTCTGGGCTACATAGTTCTTCTGGGTTTTTCCATTATGATGGTCAATCTGGTAGAAAACAATATTATAAATAAACCATTCATTCTGCGGTTCAGTGACTGGTATCCACTGGGAATACAATTTCTCCTGGGAGGGCTGTTCAGCAGTTATGTTGTTTTTTATTTTCAAAGTGCGTCGGTAACTAAAAACTGGCTCTTCCTGGTAATACTGATCGTACTGTTATTCGCCAATGAAATTCTGGAAAAGCGCTTAACAAATATTTATCTCCAGTTCATCCTCTATTTCCTGGTCATCTACTCATTCCTGATTTTTTTTATTCCGGTGCTGTTTAAAATCATGAACCGGTTTATTTTTTTCTTTAGTGGTTTCCTGAGCCTGGGACTAATTGCAGAATATCTTTATTTTTTTTATCGTAAATTGCTCCTTCTCAGTAAACCGCAGCTGGTCCGAATCGGAAGTCTTATTTTAGCTCTCTTTATGATGATTAATCTATTCTATTTTCTCAACTGGATTCCTCCGGTCTCCTTATCACTTAAATTCGGTGGGATTTTTCATCATGTAGAGAGACTGGATAGTGATTATGTTCTCAGCTATGAAAATCCGCCATGGTATAAATTCTGGAAAAAATCGGAGAATCCCTTTCATTATGTATCAAGAGATTCGGTTTACTGTTTTACGGCCGTATTTGCACCGGTTAAACTGACTAAAGAGATAAATCATGTGTGGCAGCAACTGGATATAAAAGCCAATCGTTGACTGCAGACGGACCGGCTGGGTTATGAACTGACCGGTGGAAGAAAGGGAGGATTCAGGGGTTACACTTATAAAAGAAATATCCGGCCCGGGAAGTAGAGGGTGGATGTGGTCACAGATGATGACCTCATGGTTGGTCGCATTGCATTCGCCATCGTAAAAACAGATTCACCGGGGCGAAAACTGAAAGAATCAACTTATTAGTTAACAGTAGCTGGAAATTATGGAATGAAAAATTACCATGTCACGTTGCAGGTTAAACTGTCCTTCCGGAGTCCAGAACGACGGGCAGGTGTTTATTTATAAAAAAATTCCATTTCAGGAATAGCCTTTATGTCATTACATTTGAAAAATATTTACTTAAAAGAGAATCACGTGAAAAGACCATTGTTTATTATAATAATCTTCATGATCTCCCTGCCGGTTCTTGCATCGCCTTCCGGTCGCGAAATTTACCAGAAAAACAGGGAGGCTGTCTGTCTGGTCAGTTATTACCAGAATATTACCAGCGACGCAAAAATCGGTTCATTTGATAAGATGAAACGTTACAGAATAGGTATTATTGTAGATTCCACCGGCTTAGTCATGCTGAGCAATGACGTTTATCCCGTATCTCTGGATATGCTTTCATCAGGCGGTTCATTATTATCTGCCATGCCGTCGGATTTTGAAGTGAAGCTGTTTAATGGCAAGGAATACCCCGCTCTGTTTCTGGGAAAAGACGACCAGGCCAAAGTGGCTTTTATTAAGATCCATAATAAAAATGACAATGTTATTTTTCCATCGGTAGAATTCCAGCAGATAACCTTTCTGGAAATTGCCGACAGCATCTTCGTCCTTGAACTCCTGAATCAGAATTATAACTTCACCCCTTTATTTACTCCGCTTGTTATTAATGCCGTGGTCGAAACACCACAGAGGAAATTTCTGGTTAACAATTATTCTCCTGCACTCAGTGCCGGCGGGCTGGTATTGGATTCCCACGGACAGGCCATAGGAATAACCATTCGCCAGTCATTCGATTTTTCATTTATGAGCCCGGAAGATTTTGAAGATTTTCACCGTAATTATCTGGAAATTGCTCCTTCGGAATGGTTCGTAACCTTAATTAATAATCCACCCAACATGCAGGAACATGAATGGGCCCAGAAATCCTGGCTGGGGATAGAAATGCAGGCTCTTAGCAAAGAATTGAGGGATTATTGGAAGGTTCCGCAGGAAGGGGGAATTATTATAAACAATGTCTTTCCACAATCTCCGGCAGAGGCAGCTAATTTGAAAAGCGGTGATATTATATTATCGGTAAACGACTCCACTTTAAACATAGAAAATGATGAAGAAACCGCCATGCTGCGCAATATCATATTGGCCCAGGCACCCGGCACCACCGTAAACATGAATATTTACCGAAAAGGAAAAATTCTCCGTCGGAAAGTAAAGCTTGCTGCAGCTCCCAAAGCAATCGGATTGGCGGAAAGCTATCCCGTTCCACCATTGGGATTTGAAATCAGGGCTCTCACCCGTGACATATTATACGCAGACAAGCTGGCTCTCAATACCCCCGGTGTGTTTGTCTATCAGGTAGACCGTGCTTCTCCCGCAGGAATCGGGGGACTGGAGATTGGCGATATCATACAGGAAATAAATCAACAGACCATCAAAAATATGGATCAGGCCAGAACCACCCTGGATGAAGCTCAAAAACAGGAAAAGAAGATATACATGCTGAAGGTAATGTCCAACCACCGAACCAGATTTGTTTTTATCGACCTTGAAAAATAAGACAGAAATTTTTTTATTTTATATTAGCCACCTTCATTTGATTCCAGCCTGAAGTTAAATCCGGGGAAAAGGCGAGGAATTATTTCTAAAACCACAGTTTGATATTAAAGATAGTTTCTAGGGTTACCATTGAATATAACTGGTTGGGAATTTATATTGTCACAAATTAATTTTTGAAATGCGATGTGAATTATTTGCTGCAGGGCTCTATATCAGGAGAATTACTGTCATGTTCTCATCCTTTCCAAAATATTTAAAATGGCTGATATTCTTTATAACCGGTCTTCTGGTAATGGGGTTCATTTTCCCTTCGTATTTTCTTCATTCAATACTATCCTGGTTTCTGAAAAATTCTCCCTCCCCGCAGTTTTTGGGCCTGGTAAGTCTTCTTCTTTTGCTGGTTGCAATCTATGGTCTTAATTATATCACCTTGCGCCATAATAAGGGCGGTGGATTTACTCTGAATATGTTCCGCCTGGCAACAGGATCTTCAGCTACAGATGGTGTTCTTCAGACCACCACACCTGCAATTATCCGGCAGGGTATCTGGCTGGTGAGTCCTTTCTATTACCTGATGTTTATCACTCTTTCTATTTCTCTGGTAATTTTCCCGCTTCTATCTTACCTGTTCATGGGCAAAAATATCCTGGTGGATTAAACGGTAACCATGCTTATCGGCGAACCCTACATGTTCGCTACCTATACATGACGTTTATGGAGCCCCGTTTTCGGGAAAAATACCCGCTTTACACCTGGGGAGCCTTGCTTTTACCCCCTCTCATTTTAACTCTGGCGATTATTAACCTTACTCTTCTGGTTACCATCTTTTTCTTCTGGGCATCCATTCATGTTATCCATCAGGTGGCTTATATCACAAATGCATATCGCATAAAAAGATGCCAGGGGCTGAACCAGAGCTTCAAGATTTATTGATTACGGAATTCTTCTGACCGCTTTTTATCCTATTGCTACTCCGAAATTGATCGGGAATGATTTTATTACCAGTGGCCGTGTACTGCTGTTCCCCGAATTCCTCAAGCAAAGTTGAGTTCCATTTCCCGTTTGGATTGCATTTATAACATTTGCGACGGCATTCGTAATTCGCACCATCCGGGAAGCAAGACACGGACAATTTCATGGTCCCAAAACGTTGCTTATCAGCCTGTCGGTTATTTTCTTTTTCTTTACACCCATACTTAAAAACCTCGACGGGGCCTTTCAGGAGCTGAATACCTGGCATTCTTTTCAATACCGGGCAATTGTTCCGTATTTAAACCGTTTCCGTGCTCAGAAGGGATTCAACTGGTCGGATATAGTCAAGTCCTTATCCAGGAAGGGCTGGAGATTGTAAGGTCTCTGCCTGGGCTTTACATTGTTGGCCGGAATCGCTTATTTTGCCGTATTGACCATTGTTTCAAAAACAGGTGTATTTAACAACGGTGGAGAATTTCCAATGATTTTCCTGGGAAATGTTGCACAAAATCAGCATTTTTTCGCCTTTTACAGTATGGTTCTATCCTGCCTGCTCATTCATTATTATTTTGATCATTTTCTTTTCCTGCAGAGGGACAAAATCATTACTCCCCGGTGGAACTGATATTAATTTCAACAGGTGGTTTTGGTATTAAAACCGCCTATTTGAAATCAAAGTCATTAAACTAATTTATCCTGTAAATTATAATTTTTTACCTGGATATTTCCCTCGGGCATTTTTAGCAGGTTTCATGCTTTACCGTACATTTATTTTACTCCCTTCACTTATTCTCATAACCGGTAATTCTTTAAAAATCCATAAACTTTACATGATATAAGTTTATATATTAAAACTGTTTGCAAAAGGTTACTTCATGACATATCAATATAAATATCCACGACCCATGGTTACGGTGGACATCCTTCTTCTCCGCTATCTTGACGAACGGCTGGAGATGCTGTTGATTCGAAGGAGAAATCCTCCTTTCAAAGATTTCTGGGCCTTCCCGGGGGGATATGTGGAAAGGGATGAGACACTACCGGAGGCCGCCAGAAGGGAACTCTTGGAAGAAACTTCTCTCACGGTCAACTCTCTTTTCCCGCTTCTGATTGCAGATCAGCCGGGCAGAGATCCCCGGGGCCGAACCATCAGTCATCTGTTCTGTAGCATTCTTTCTCCGCCTTTCGGTTCCGCACTGGCAAATGATGATGCCGCCGCCACAGAATGGTTTCCACTAAATCATCCTCCATATCTGGCCTTCGATCATGCGGATTTATTGGAACGGGCCAGAAGAGAATTACAGTTCCATTTCAACTTCAAATTCCGGTTACTTGCCTTTTTCAAAAACGACATATCACGGAATGATCTTCAGAAAATCCTGGAAGAACTGGGAAGTCCTTCAAATTCTGTTTCCCTTATTATAGAGAAAGCTTTGCAGCTGGGATTAATTAAGAAATCGGCGGGAGGCCATTATGAAAAGAGGGTCTCTGATGAAGAGCTCTTTATGCTAAAAATTGACCGTTTGGTGAGGATTTTTTATGAAAAAGAACACTGATCCCGATCAATACGGAACGTCAGGGAAGCGGCATCGAGCGTTAACTCGCTCAGTTCTGTGGATTCTCTTTTGCTGTTTCTGGATTCCTGTAAGCGGAATAAAATGCACCCGCCATTATCAGAAGGATCTGGATTTTTTTCAACTGAGAGCGGGGTGGAAATATTATGGGTCCAATTCATTGTCATTTTCCGATACCACGTTTATCCCGGGAAAGTGGATTCTGCCTGAGTCCGCTCCTCAACTCCGGGAATGGCTGAAGACCGGTAATGCCCGGTACCTGTGGTGCCGGAACGAGTTTATTTTAGATGGTCACTTCACCACTTCCACTCTTTTTCTGAAACTGCAAACGCTTCCCGCCATCAGGCAAATCATTCTAAATCAGCAGCACCTAAAATTGCCGGATGATATCATCCCTGCAGTCAATGGAACTCCCCTGCAAAAAATTATTTACCGGATTGATAATCCTGAGCTTCACTTCGGCCGGAAGAACACGCTGATAGTCGGCCTTTTAGTATCATCTTTACCGGATAGTATATTCGCCGCTACGCCGGGCATCTTTTCCGGTCGTGCCCTGTTGCAAGATATGGGATTGCCAGTTGAAGAATGCCCGTTTAGAATTGAAAGGAATTGCCACGCTTTCCTGGAAGATTTCGCCATAAGCTGGCTGAAACAGGATACCATGTTCTTACAGACCATTTTTACACCCGGGAATAACGAAACAAGAGGTACTGTAAAACAGTTGGTTGAAGCCGTTACCAAACGGAATCCTTCTGAGATTGAATTTTATGAACCGGAATTTTATTGCCTGCCATCCCGTTCTTCAGTAATAGTTTTAGCAGATTGGATTTTTCATTATCCAGGAAGGAATAATGAATCTTTTCCGTTTTCCTGGGAATTAAGAAAAGTTGATCAAAGGTGGTATTTGGCAAAATTATATTAGCCTTTTCAATTAATCTCTTTCATTCACAACCAAAAATCCACGGGATGCAAAATCAGAACTAATAACGAGTAAAATTGAAGACCGATTTGACAAAAATAAATGTATTTGAAGGTTCTCTTTTTTTAAATTTCAGACTTTTTAGTCCCCTGGTGGTTTTGTGGTATAATTTAAGAAATGTGTTACCCATGTCCCCGGTCAATACAGCATTAGGGAGGGGGAGTAGGGCGAGGGTCAAAAAATGGGTTCAACCCGGATGAAAGATTGTTGATCACTTAACTTTGATAATTACAATAAAATTTGTCCAAAATATAAATTGTTTTGGACAGCAATTAATCAGGTTTATACATTTTGCCCTGAATTTCAACGGCAGCCGGACCTTAGAAACAATCAGATAATATATGAAATTCACTACACCCCTCGTTTCCGGTACTCTTATTCAACGTTATAAACGGTTTCTGGCAGATATTGAACTGGAAAATGGCTCCACGGTCACGGCCCATACACCAAACTCTGGCAGCATGAAGGGTTGCCAGATGCCGGGAAGTCCGGTAATACTTTCCCAAAGTGATAATCCGGGGAGAAAATTAAAATATACCTGGGAACTCATCCGGATAAATGGAGGGTGGGTTGGTATCAATACCGGGCACCCAAACAGGCTGGTTCGGGAAGCGATAGAAAACGGGGTACTCACCGAACTTCAGGGATATACGACTATTCGACCTGAGATCAGGTATGGAGTGAACAGCCGGATCGACTTACTGTTAGAAGGGACTCATGGCAAATGTTATGTGGAAGTAAAGAACGTAACTCTGGTAGAAGATGACTATGCTCTTTTCCCGGATGCCGTCACAGAGCGCGGGCAAAAGCATTTAAGGGAGTTAAAAAGGGCTGTGACCGAAGGAGATCGAGCAGTCATTTTTTTCGTGGTACAGCGTCAGGATGCAAAATTTTTCGCCCCTGCCGATTGTATCGATCCGGTATACGGAAAACTTCTTAGGGAGGCGGTAACATCTGGTGTGGAAGCTCTTGCTTACCAGGCAGTTGTTTCTCCAAAGGAAATATACCTTCATAAAAAATTACCCGTTGTTTTTAAGTAACATCCTTAGTTCCGATTAAATAAAATGTTCTCTCGGAGTTGCCAGTGCCAGTCCGATCACTTCGTTGGCGCATCCTGCCAGTGTGGATTCCATCCCCACCTGCGAAAATCAGGAAAATCATGTTAGCATGGCGCCAATTACCGCCCGAATAGCCCGCCAGATATTAGAGAATGGTCGTAAAGTTGTCACCATAGAATTTTTATTTGCGGCACAAGCCATGGAATTTAGACTTCGGGAGCCTGGAGGCAAAGAGGCTTTTCCTGATAATATTTTCGGAAAAGGAACAGTCACTGCATATAAATTAATAAGAGAACAGGTACCCTGCTTAATTCACAAAAAACGATATAATGTATCAAAGTTGTTATATTCTTAGAAATTAAATGGCCCCGGTCTTCAGACCGGGGATTAAAGAATCCAGAATATTTGGGCGTTAGTCCCTATTTGTGAATTAAGCATTTATAAAAAGTTTCATCATAAAGACAGAAATCTCCTTTTAACCAGTAATGGTCTTCATGAGGAAGAATCTACCGGCGATTGCGAATGATATAGACTCTATTAAGCACGCAGTGCTTAAATGGGCTAAACCATATAAATTGCTATCCAAGTCT
>Ga0315555_1001109_pt1 | contig 19437 bp, 16 predicted proteins | sample SalMarSW160380MG_FD_202113 | JGI IMG/M metagenome (GOLD analysis project Ga0315555, IMG submission 202113) | Salt marsh sediment microbial communities from the Plum Island Ecosystem LTER, Massachusetts, United States - Salt Marsh Sediment SW1603-80 ... | reverse complement strand
TTGCCGCTCTCCGTAGGCGGTATATCAAGTGTACGGAGCGCGGGTCACGTCGGTATCACAATTTAATGGCGAATCCTAACAGAATAATCAAACGCGGCTAGTAAATAGTACTGGTACCCTGTTCGTCACGGGCGAGCCGGAGCGGTCACGATTGGCGGCGGCCGTCTGACTATTAAGGCTTTGATATGATGTAGCCTATGCCGGGTCTGGTCATGATATATGCGGGGTTTTTAGCATCGTCCCCCAGCTTCTTCCTTAACCGGGCGACGTTCACCTGAAGGAGATGAGGAGCGCCGATATATTCTTCACCCCAGACCTTATTCAGGAGCTGGTCGGGCGTGACGACGCGGCCGGCGTTCTGGCAGATATAAGATAGCAGTTTGTACTCCGTGGAGGTTAATTTTAGCTCCTTGTTGTTCACCGTGACCCGGCGTGAAGCAAAATCTAATACCAGGTCCCTGTAGTGGAATATGGCCTCGTGCGGCTTTTCGTTATTTCCGATACGCCGCAGCACTGCCCGGACTCTTGCCGCCAGTTCGCTCGCGGAGAAAGGCTTGGTTATATAGTCGTCAGCGCCGATATCCAACCCCTCCACCTTCTCCTTATCATCGCCCTTGGCGGTAACCATTATTATAGGTACCTGGGAAAATTCCCTAAGACGCTGGCATACGGCATATCCGTCCATGTCCGGCATCATGATATCGAGTAAAACCAGGTCCGGCGTCTCTTTATCGAAAGATTTAAGAGCCGAGTCTCCGTTATTTGCTATAAGTACCTGGAAGCTCTCCAGTTCCAATATGCGTTTCATCATACGCAGCATGCGGATATCATCATCAACCACCAGAACCAGAGTTTTCTTTGGGAACATAGCTTTACCTCACTTCCCGGTGAATGATATTATATTCTGCAACAAGAGTTTTTTCCAGCGTACACCCTTGTTTTTACCATAATTATTGTCCTTTTCCCGCACCGGCTAATGGGAGAGCAAACTGGATGGTGCTCCCTTTGCCCACGGTACTCTCCGCCCAGATTCGGCCGCCGTGTGCCTCCACCAGTCCCCGGCATATATACAGCCCCAGCCCTATCCCGTCCCGACCCGGGGATAACCTCTGTTCTATTCTGTACATCCGGTCGAATATGCTGGTCAGTTCCCCGGCGGGTATCCCCGCGCCCTGGTCGTTAATACTGATAAGCACTTCGCGGCCAGCTTTTTTCGCTGATATCAGCACCTTCGTTCCCTGCGGTGAGTACTTTACAGCATTATCAACGAGGTTATCCAGCACCTGCCGGATTCGCTTGCTGTCTATGTTTACCCTGGGTAATCCGACTGTAGGCTCCGTAATAATCTGGTGGTGATTAGCCCTGACACTCGCTTCGGTAGCCACTTTCTTGATAAGTAAATTAATATCGGTAGCAGACCTTTCCAGTTTGAGCAGTCCCGCCTCCATGCGTGAGGTGTCCAGCAGGTTATCGACGAGTTTGGCCAGCCTGTCCGTCGAGTTGTCTATGGATGCAAGGTAGTCTTTTATTTCATCAGAAGAGAGCCTGGTATAGTAATCAAGTATCATGGTAGAGTAGCCTTTTATCGTCGCCAGGGGGGTACGCAGCTCGTGCGATACCGTCGCCAGCAGGTTGCTTTTCATTTTGCTAAGTTCTTCGTATTCGGTTATTTTTCTCTCGAGATATTTACGTTCGGTGATATCCATGAGATTGCCGAGTATCGCGTCTCTGCCCTCGTAGTGGATGGGGGTGACAGTCTGCATAACCCATTTTATTCTTCCCGTCTTGGTGAGAATGCGGTATTCGCACGGGTAGGGATTTTTCTCCTGGATTGTGAACACCGTGCTGGACCTGACCACGTCGCTATCTTCGACGGCGATGAGACTAAGCAGCTCCCGGCCGGCTAGTTCTTTCTTGCTGTAGCCGGTTATTTTTTGAAATTGCGGATTGGTGTATTGCAGCCTGTCGTCCTGCATGATATATATACCCAGCGGTGACCCGTGGGAGACCGTTTGGAGTATCTCCTGGGACTGTTTTTGCTCGGTAATATCGGTTATGGTGTGCAGGCAGCACTCTTCGCCGCCGATGATTAAGGATTCGCTGGAATACAGCCCCACAATTATCACGCCCGTTTTATTACGTATCCTGATTTCCTTATTCCGTATCTTCTTATTTTCTTTTATAGTCTTAACCAGTTTAATATGCGTATCCTGGTCAACCCAGATATTCAGGTCGGTGGCGTTTTGACCGATTGCTTCCTTGCGGGTGTATCCCGTAATACGGGTGAAACTATCATTGACTTCAAGGAATTTACCGTCATCAAGCCTGTTGATAGCCACCAGGTTAGGGCTGGCGTTGAAGGCCTTGGAGAACTTCTCCTCTGATTCTTTGAGCGCTTCTTCCGCCTGCCTGTGCTCGGTTATCGCTCCCAGTCGCTCGGCCACGGCATCCAGCAGCAGTCTTTCTTCTTTAGAAAAAAGGCCGTTGCCCGTAACCGGCGGTGTTTTAGTGCAGCCGATTTCTACAGAACCCAATTTTTCCCCCTGTATGACGATATCAGCAGATATCTTCTGTTCGGTCTGCTCGTAATTATCAGTTTTATACTCATCTCCATTGAGGGTAATTATAACAGAGGTATTCTCGGAGTGTTGAAATCCCCGGGGGAGGATTCTCACTATCTCTGAAAACCTTTCGCCCAGGGTAAGGTGGGCAGTGCCGGTGATGTTGGCGATATCATAAAGACACCTAAGCTCGTTAAAGCTCTTACCCAATGCGTTATCCGCCATCGATTTTCCGGTTCGTTTTTCCGTTTTCTTACCGCTCATGTTACCTGCCTGTTCTCAACAAGCGCTATTATAATAGTAAGTAATCGCAGCAGTTACGTCAAGTGTCAATTAATAGTCCTATTCCTGCTCATTGTCCGTCCAGTATCTCCTCCAGTTCTTCTATATCGCTGCTCCGTGCCAGGGCTTCCTCTCTTTTTATTATCCCGCTGCGATAAAGTTTAACTAAAGACTGGTTAAGGGTCTGCATGCCGTATTGTGTTCCCGTCTGGATGCAATTTATCATTTGATGTGTCTTGCCTTCACGTATGAGATTTCTGATGGCGGGGATGGCCAGCATGACCTCTATGGCGGCGGCGCGTCCCGAGCCGTCGCTTTTTGGCACCAGAACCTGGTAGAGTACTCCTTCGAGCGTTATGGAGAGCTGTATGCGTACCTGTTGCTGCTGGTGCGGCGGAAAGACATCGATAAAACGGTCGATTGCCTCCGGCGTCCCCGGCGTGTGGAGGGTGGTCAGCACCAGGTGGCCTGTTTCCGCCGCCGTCAGAACGGCGGCTATGGTCTCAAGGTCTCTCATCTCTCCCACCAGCAGGACATCGGGGTCCTGTCTCAAGGCGTGTTTCAGGGCGCTGGAAAAAGCCCTGGTGTCCCTGCCGATCTCTCGTTGGGAGAAGAAGCACTTATTATCCCTGTGCACGAATTCCACGGGGTCTTCTATGGTGATGACCTTGCGCTTTACCGTCTGGTTGATATAGTTCACCATGGCCGCCAGGGTCGTCGATTTACCGCAGCCGGTCGGGCCGGTAACTACTACAAGTCCGCTTGATTTCAAAACCAGCGTCTTACATACCTCGGGCAGTCCCAGTTCTTCGATAGTGGGGATTTCCGCCTTTAACGGTCGGCAGGCCAGGCTTATACTGCCGGCCTGAAGGCAGACATTAATACGGAAACGGCCGGTTGCCCCGGTCTGGTAGGCAAAATCGGCCTCCAGTTCGTCGGCGAAGGCTTTTCTCTGCTCATCGGTGGTTGCTTCTGCCAGGAGTGCCTGCATGGCGTCTTCGGTTAGTATGGTCATGCCCTCCTGCGCAGCGAGTTCTCCATTGATGCGTAAAACGGGAAGGCTGCCTACTTTCAGGTGCAGGTCCGAGGCACCCCTGGAGTTTGCCATATTCAACAGGTCGTCTATATGCATAATTTACCCTTTTTCAATATTTACCAGGATTTCAAACGTAATCACGCTGACTCCTTCCGGAGAGGTTTCTGCCTCTTCGGTTTCAGGCGCGATTGAAATATCTTCGTCCAGTCTGGTAATACGTACCTGCGAGAATTCTTTTTGTCCCTCCAGAGCCGTTGCGTACTCGATAGCTCTGAACACGCTATCCGTTTCTCCCTGTGCAGTAATTGTATCGTTGCCGATTGTTATTGAAGTGAAAAAAGCCCGGGGCGGCAGCTTTTCAACAATCTGCTGTAAATTACTGGAGTAAACGCCCCTGTTGCCCAGGATGCTCCGTTTGGCTAAATTAAGGGCCTCGGTGCCGGCCAGTATTTCCTCAATAGCGTCTTCTGTCCTGGCTGTCTCTTCGGCGATGAGGCTGGCCAGGTTGACCTGCCGGCTGACGCTGTTTAGCTCGTCCCGTAGTCCGGCGTTTTCCGCGTTCAGCTGGCTTCGGCTCTGGTAAAGCGGGAAGAGGAAGATAACGGCGATTGCCAGGAAAACGCCCAGAATTATATATCCGGCGGGCAGCGGCCTGGCTTTGCTTTTCCGGTATTTGCCGGAGAGTATGTTTATATTGATGTCATGGAAACGGCTTTCCTCTCCTTTAGCTGCCGCCCTGGGTGGGGTATTTTTAAGGGCAAGGCCGATGCTGGCCGCGTAAGCGGCGACAGGCAGGTCTGGGGGGAGTTCTACCGGCGGGACAAGTGGCTCCACGGGAAATTCCACCTCGGCCTGGAGCAGTCCGCTTACCGGGGCTTCGGCGGCCAGTTCACCGGTAATCAGCAGGGGAGTGGTGGTGCTCAAATGGATTTCCGGGTGGCTGCTCTGGTAGAAGGTGACCGTTTTGGACAGTTCGTCCGCCAGGCGCCGGATATTATCCTCAAGGGTGGCTCCCTCGCTCCTCGGACTGATGGAGTGTATCACCGTGGGGATGCCATTAGCGATGAAGACGATATCAAAGCAATCGGGTTGCAGGTTGACGACTATGGCGTCTCCCCGGTTAGCCGCCCTGGCCAGCGCCAGCGGACGCAGGTCCATGAGATATGGCTCTATTTTTGCGACGCTCAATGTCTGGAGCGCGGCGTCGACGAGATTTTGCGGTACGCCGAGGACGAAGAAAGCCTGCTCGTCTCCCTTGCCGGGGAGAGGCTGCCAGGAGAGGTAAAGCTCATCCATGGGCAGTGATATTTCTTTCCTGGCGGCGCGCAGAATAGCTTCCGGGAGGAGGGCATGTTTCATCCGGGGCAGGTTCAGGAAACGGTAGGTAAAAGACAGGCCGGCCAGGGTGACAACGACGTTTTCCCTGGGAATTTTACTCGATTTAAAAAGCGAGTCGATTGCCTCGCCGACGGCCTGCGGCTGGAGAACCAGGCCGTCTCTGACGAGTCCTTCGGCAAGGGCGGTGCTTCCCCATCTCTTTACCTGCCTGCCTTTCAGCGAAAGGAGCTGAATGCTGCTGTTGCTGATATTCAGAGCGACACGCATTATCTCTTACTCGCCCTCCTCTTCTATATATGCGGCCGGGGGACGGGAATAGATGGCTATATCGAGCCTGGCGTCCACCTGCGTTGTGTCGCCGTAAACCCCTTCTCCTCCGAACGGGTCGGTTATGCTGTCAACGGTGAAATATTCCACGACCAGTGTATTGAATTCTCCGCTTTCCAGCCGTTTCAGAAAGCTCGATACCTGCGAGAAAGACCCCTTTACGGCTACGTTCAGCCGGAAAACGGAAATATTTACTTCGTTAATACTCTCTGTTGCCCAGGCCTGTGTCACCAGCGGTATCGCTTTCACTCCGATATCGTCCGCCAGCATGAGAACGGAATTGATTATACGCGTGCTGTTCAACCGTTCGGGGAGGGTCATATTGGCGGTTTGCAGGCTGGTTTGCGCATCGGTTAGCCGCTGCTCCAGGTCGGCGGTCGGCGCCGGAATCAGCGTCAGCGCCTGGTTAGCCCCGGCAATCCCGGACGCCAGCGTCTGGTGGTCCCGCCGCTGTTTCAGGTAGTCGGAGCCGAGCAGGTAATAGACCGCCAGCAGGGCAACCGCGAGTATTACAATGAGTAATTTCCTGGTTTTCACGGAGGTCTCCCTTTTCGGTTATTGTTTTCTGGAAAACTGGTAGAGTATCGCCAGTATTACCAGGTTGGTCAGGGCGATACAGGCCAGGAATATATTGCTTACGGTTGTCGAATCGAATGTCATTTTATTCCTCCTTTTTACCGAATTATCGGTATTAATCCCACGATACGATGCCCGTCCCGCCCCCGGGGTCGCCCATTTCCGGGCAGTCCGGGGCGGAGGGATACGAGCCGGTATAATTTTCGTAGACGTCGCCTAAAATATTGGACTCGCGGATGATGTTGTTTATGGTTCCGGTGGCGTAGACGTCTTCGTGGATGCGGGCGTTGTTGGCCAGTTGTATCTTGGTGGTGATACTGCCGCTGATGTACACGTTCCCCTCGATACGTGCATTGTTATCCATGATAATGGTGGCGATATCGGCGCCGACGAACAAGTTGCCTTTGATGATGGCATTGCCGTTCAGGTGAACGTTGCCGGTTGTGTAGACATTTCCGTAAATTACGGTGTTATTATAAAGATTGATATCGCCGCCGGCGCAGACGTTGCCTTCCACTTCGATGCTGCCGATTTCCGAGTTGTTATCGAGGGTAAGGTCGCCGCTGGTCGAGACGTCTCCCCCAATGATGGCGTTGTTCGAGAGTTCCAGATCGCCGTCGCTGACGACGTCGCCGGTTACCTCGGCATTGTTGCCCAGTGTGACATCGCCCGTGGCGTAGACGCTGCCGTCGACCGTGGCATTGCTGCCAATATCGGCATCACCTTCAACATAAACGTCGCCTTCGATATCCCCATCAATATCGCCGTCGCTGGTCCAGCCGCCGCCCCCGTGGCTTACGTAAGACTCGATGGTGGTGCTGTGGCTGTCTTCGCTGGTGGCCGTGGCGGTGACCATGTATATATCCGACCCCAAATTCTCGACGGTAACATCCACGGTCTTATCATTGAGGCTGAACTGCGGCAGCGCCTCCGTGGCGCCTTCCTCAACCTCCAGGTTGCCGCTCTGAAGGTCCCAGATGGCGTACTCGATGCCGGCATCGCAGGCGTACAGCTCGGTCAGGCTCTGTTCGTATACCTGCGAACTGATGAGGTTGCTGCTGGCGTGGCCCATGAACGGCGTTATTACCAGTGTGCCTATGGCCAGGGCCAGTATGGCGAGTGGAAGCGCCTGTCCCTTTTCGCCGTTCATTATTCCTCCTCCGATGGCCTAAGGAATACCCTGTAGGTCCCGTTTTCACTTACACTGTCACGGCCCTCCGGGGATGAAGTAATGGACATGGTGATAAGGCGATTATCGATTGAAAAATCGGCGCTGGATATATTCCGGGCCAGTATCGTCTGTGAATCGTCTTCCGTGCGGCACAGTTCGGTGCCCACCAGCGCATACGTAATCGACGTCGTTTCGGATATCGTCAACAGCAGCTCGCCGTTGACGCTGGCGGTGACGGCCTTCTGCCCGTCGAGGTTGAACCAGTGCGCGGCGTTCTGCAGCTCGTGCATGGCGGTAAGCCGGTCGTTTCCGTACTCGGAAATGGTAATAATCTGGTAAATGGCCGTTCCCAGGAATACGACGATGATGCCGGTTACGGCGATCGCCACCAGCAGTTCCACCATGGTCATGCCCTTCTGTCCGTTCATCGGTTCACCTTGTAGGTCTCGACTGTCAGCACGTTCTCTCCACCCCGGAATATACTGGCGGTAACTTTCTGGATATCGGCATCGGTGCCGGGCACGGAGCTGACGGCGACGGATATTGTATAGCCTTCCGGAGCCGCTATCGCGGGGTAAGTGCTGGCTCCGGTGTCATAAACGCAGCTCTTGGTATATTCCAGTTGAGCCTGTGCCAGTCCCTGCGCCACGACCTCTTCATCCTGCTCGGAGACAGCTATCGACCCCGCTGAAAGAGCGACGACGAAGGCGACTACGGAAGTGCCCAGGATAGCCACCGCCACCAGGGTCTCCACCAGCCCCAGTCCTTTCTGGCCCCGGGCCGGGTTTATTAAATGTGCCAGTCTGCGTTTTAACTGCTCTGCCATTTTTACTGCCTGTTATCGTCACTCAATGCATCGACTTTAGTATCGAATAAAGCGGCGTTATCATGGAAAGGGCGATAAAAATTACCACCACCCCGATAACTGCTGTTAGCGCCGGTTCTATCATGGATATCAGGGCATCTATCCTGCGGTCGACCTTCTTTTCGTAAAAATCGGCCAGGGTGGCGAGGGTGTTGTCCATGGTGCCGGTTTTCTCGCCCACGATGACCATCTCCACCAGGAGCGGGGGGAACATCTTTATTTCGCCCAACGGCTGGGAAAGTCCCTCTCCCTGGACCAGCCTGTCCCTGACATTGCTCAATGCCTGCCGGATAACCCGGTTGCGGTTGGTCTGGATGGCTATTTCCATTATCGTGGGCAGGCGGAGACCCGCTTTCAGCAGCATGGCAGACGTCTGGCAGAAATTCTGCACGCTGCGCTCTATACTGATATTGCCGATGACCGGCATTTTTAAAATAATACTGTCTTTCAACAGCTTTACCGAGGGTAATTTCAACAGGCTGATGATTAACATAATAATAATAAGTATGCCGGCGATGACGTAGTAGATACGGTCCAGGAAGAAGCTGGTGATGTTGATAAGCAGAGTTGTCAGCAGAGGCAGTTCCGCCCCCAGCGAATTGAACAGGGCCACCAGCGGCGGCAGCGCTACGGTAATGAGCAGGATGGATATTCCCGCGGCCATGAGCATGACGAAAGCAGGGTAGAGCATGGCGCGCTTGATTTTCTGGTTGGCGACGGATTGTTTTTCCATGTAACCGGCGGCCTGTCTCAAGCCGATTTCCAGGTTGCCTGCCTGTTCGCTGGCTTTTATCACCTGGCAGTAGGTATTGGAAAATACCAGCGGGTAATTGCTTAGCGCCTGTGACAGCGAGTTGCCGCCCTGGATTTCTTCGATAAGCCCGTATATAGTCTTTTTTAGCGATTTCTTGGTGGTCTGCCCTTCGAGCAGCTGCAGCGAGTTATGTATGGTGATGCCCGACTCAATCAGCGTGGCTAGCTGACCGGAAAATTCTATTACTTCCTGTGTTTTTACGCCGAAAAGAGTCGGTATCTGGCTCTCCAGGCTAAGTCCGTGCGGCACTTCTTTAAGACTGATGATATGCTGGTATCCGGCGCGGTACAGGGCGCCTTCGGCAAGACTCTCGGAAGTCACTTCAATCGTGCCCTGGACAACTCGTTTATCGGTGGTATAGGCCGTGTATTTATAAGACATCGCCTGATTCTTAAACGCCCCCTCGCTAATTGATAGAAAATACGCTGCGCATTACCTCGGTGATTGATGTTACGCCTTCCTTGACCTTGAGCAGTCCGTCCTGTTTCATCGTTACCATGCCCTCGGCGATAGCCTGTTTCCTGATATCGCCGGCACCGGCGTGGCTGCGCATTATATTTCTGATTTCATCGCTTATAATCAGTAATTCGAAAATGCCGGTACGGCCTCGATAGCCGGTATTGGCGCAGAGATTGCACCCCGTGCCGTGATAAAATGTGCCGATTTGCTCGCGCATCTCGATATTTATGGTGAGAAGCTCCTCATCGGGCGGCCGGTAGGGAGAGCGGCAGTTGGGGCAGATACGGCGGACCATGCGCTGGCCGACGATGCCAATGAGTGTCGAGGAGATTGAAGCTGGTTCGACATCGAGGTCCAATAGCCGGAAAAGTACGCCTACGGCGTCATTGGCATGGATTGAGGACATTACCAGGTGGCCGGTCAGGACGGACTGAACGGCGGTGGTTACCGTGTCCGTGTCTCTTATCTCGCCGACGAGTATCACGTCCGGGTCGTGCCGCATTATGGCGCGGAGACCGCTGGCGAAGGTAATGCCGGCTTTTACGTTTACCTGGGTCTGGTTGATATCCATGAAGCTGTATTCTATCGGGTCTTCAATGGTCATAATATTGCGCTCGTTGCGGTCCAGCTCGTTTATGGAAGCATAGAGCGTTGTGGTTTTTCCCGAGCCGGTGGGACCGCTTACCAGTATCATGCCGAGAGGGCTTTTCAACATCATCTGATAATTCTTAAGAACACCGGATTGAAAGCCGAGCTCGGCCAGCGTGAAAAGGGCCAGGGACTTGTCCAGAATTCGCAGGGTAACCCTCTCGCCGTAGGGCGTTTCCATGGTGGCGGCGCGGATATCAACCTCGTTGCCGCCCAGCTTGATGGAAAATTGCCCGTCCTGGGGGCGTCTCTGCTCGGAAATATCCATCTCGGACAGGATTTTTACGCGCGATACCAGGGCGCTGTGGATATTGAGCGGAAAGGAAAACATGTCATGCAGGATGCCGTCAATCCGGTAGCGGATGCGCAGCCTGTCCTCCTGCGGTTCTATGTGGACATCCGAGGCCCGGTCCTTGACGGCCTGGGTAACCAGCAGGTCGAGCGTCTCCGCAACCGGCGTCCGGGCCGTTAAGGCCTCCGTATCATCGGTCTTGTCAGCCGCGGCAGGGGTGAACTGGCTTACCTGTTTCTCGATGGCGCTGCTCGACCGGTAGTTCAGGTTGATTGCCCGTTCGATGTCGGAGTGTACCCCCAGCGCCACCTCTACTCTCATCTTGGCCTGGGCCTTCACGTCTTCTATGGTGCGGATATCTTCAGGGTCAGCCATGACTATCATCAGGGAGTTATTAACAATATCCAGCGGAATAAGCGTGTGTTTACGGGCCATGTCCTCGGGGATAAGCCGCAGTGCATGGGATTGTATCGCATGTCTTTTCAGGTCGATTAACGGCAGGTTGAGCTGAATGCTGCGCACTATAGCCAGTTGTTCGTCTTTAACCAGCCCTTGTTTCAGCAGGATATCGCTAAGTTTACCTCCCTGTTGTTGCTGCAGCGCCAGGGCGCCCGCCAGCTGCTCCGGGGTAATGAGGCTCTCCGCGACCAGCATCTCGCCCAGGCTTTTCTTGGCGACCCTGTCCGTGGAGAGGGGCCTGTTATTATCGCTGTCCACTCACTTTCTCCTGGGATGTCGGGGTCTGTTTCTTTTGCGCCAGCAGTTTTTCTACACGACTCACTATTTCCGTCGGGGAGGCCGGTTTGGCCAGGTAATCATCAGCGCCGACTTTCAGCCCGGTGTTCTTATCTATCTCCTGTGCTTTAGCCGAGAACATTAATATGGGCAGTTGGGCGGTATCCGGTTCAGCCTTCAAGCGGTGACAGATTTCAAATCCGTCCAGGCCCGGCAGCATGACATCCAGAATCACCAGGTCCGGCCTTTCATTATTTGCTTTTCTTATGCCTTCCAGGCCGTTTGAAGCCTGTATTACCGCATAGCCTTCATGTCTCAAAGAATAATCAACCAGCCTTGAGATAGCGGGATCGTCTTCGATGACCAGTATCTTCTTTTCCATGTTCATTGCCTCCTTTATCGTTAAAAGGCAGGGTCAGGTTGAAGGTGCTGCCTTCTCCCAGTTTGCTTTCTACATTGATATGTCCGCCGTGTGCTTCTATAATCTGCTTCGTAATATATAGTCCGAGTCCGGTGCCGCCCCTGTCGACTTCATTTTCGCCTCTGTAAAACCTTTCAAAGAGGTGATTTAGAGACTCACGGGATATGCCGATACCTCGGTCGGAAACTTGAATAATCAGGTCTTCTTTATTTTGCCCGACCTTAACGTCTACGCTGCCGCCGGGGTCGCTGTACTTGATGGCGTTGCTGACAAGGTTAATCACCACCTGCCTTATCCGTTCGCCGTCTATTTCCATTTTCGACAGTGCCGCGGGTATGTCTTCATTAAGCGAGATGCCCTTATCGCGGGCCAGGGTATGAAAGCTCATCACGGAATCGGTGATGATGTCCCGTATCGGCACCAGCTGCTTGTTTACCTGGAAACGACCGGATTCCAGCCGTGACAAATCCAGCAGGCTGTTGATGAGATTCCCCAGGTGCCCGGTCTCGCGGTCTATTATCTGTAAAAATTCCTGTTGAGTATCGGGGTCGGGTACTTTGCCGTTCAGAATCAGCTTGGTGAAGCCGCTTATCGATTGCAGCGGCGTGCGCAGCTCGTGCGAGACATTGGAAAGGAATTCGGATTTCATCTGGTCGATTTTACGCATCTTTTCCTCCGCCTCTTTGCGTTCCGTGATGTCGCGGAAAATAGCGCGGGCGGCTACTACTTTTCCTTCCTTAAAAATAGAATTAACGTTTCCTTCGACCTGTATCAATCTGCCGTCTTTAGCGACAAATACCGTCTCAACATTTTTGACTGCTTCACCTGACATAACTTTCAGGAGGGTCTCCTTACAGTGAGCGAGATGGTCGGGATGTATAATATCCCAAAAATTTAGATTGGCGACTCCTTCCTCACTATATCCAAGTGCATCCCGCCACGCCCTGTTAACGTAGATAAATCGGCCTTTTGCGTCACAGTTCTGGATAAGGTCGCTGGCATTTTCGAAAAGGTCGCGGTAGCGCTCCTCGCTTTCCCGCAGCTTTTCTTCCGCCTCTTTACGTTCCGTGATGTCTCTTATTATGCCGGTGATGATGTAAGTGTCTTCGGATTTTCTTACGGAAATAGAGAGTTCAGCAGGTATTTTATTACCGTTTTTTTTCTCGCCTACCACTTCTATTACATTTCTGGGAAGCTTTCCTTTACCGGTCTTGTTGATATGACCGAACTCCTTGGCCATCTTTTTACGGTCTTTTTCAGGGATTATCTTCATAATTGGCTGGCCCAGCATCTCTTTTTCCGTGTAGCCGAATATTTTTTCAGCTCCCCGGTTCCAGATGATAATCCTCATATTTACATCGGTAGATACTATGCCGTCGATTGAGCTGCTGATGAGCTCGCGGTATTTTTCCTCGCTCCGTTTTAGAGCTTCCTCGGTAAGCTTGCGCTGGGTTATTGCTGAAACCAGCGCCACCCAGCCGTAGCGTTTGCCCTTGTCCTCTATCGCCTGTATGCTCATATCGACCCATACTTCGCCGTACCTGGTGCGGTGCAGTTCTTCTTCCTGGAAATACCCATTGTTTTCAAGGGCCTTGATTCTCTTGTTGTTTTCACCGGGATGGGTCTCTACTATCTCGATAACTTCAAGCATTTTTTTACCGATAGCCTCGGACGCTTTGATTCCGTAAATCTGTTCGCTTATATCGTTCCAGCTGGTGATAACGTAATCCGTGTCCATGGCGATAACGCCTTCGTGGATTGATTTGAAGGCGGCATCGGAGAAGCGCAGCACTTCTTCCGCCTTCTTACGCTCGGTGATATCCGTTGTGACGGAGAGTATGCACGGTTCGTTGCCGATATTGATGATTTCCGCCGAGAACAGCCAGGTGCGTATTTCGCCAGATTTCATGCGGAATTGATATTCCTCGTTGTTGACTATGCCCTTTTCTCTCAATATGTTTATCATCGCGTCGCGTTGTTCCGGGTTAGCCCAGAGATTCAGCTCCGAGGATTTTTTACTGATAATTTCTTCCATGGAATAGCCGGTAAGCCGGAGGAAGGTATCATTGACCTCCACCATGGTACCGTCTTTAAGACTGGAAATAACAATTACTTCAGGGCTGTGCCGGAAAGCCTTGGAGAATTTTTCCTCTGATTCTCGGATAGCCTCCTCGGCGTGTTTCCGTTCCGTGATATCACGATGTACTGCTCTAGTTCCGACAATGTTGCCATCACTGTCATAAGCAGCAACGGCCTTTATTTCACAATATATTTCATTTCCCACTTTAGTTAGAAAAGTAGTTTCAAGGCTGGTTTCTCCATTAGTGAGGAATTTGCCCCAATTTGGTTTGAAATCTTTTTCCAGAGATTCTTTGCTTAAAATCTGGGTAATATGCATCCCAATCAGTTCTTCTTTGGAATATCCTAAAGTCTTCGCCATTGAATCGTTCACATAAGTAAATATTCCATCTTTATCTGTAATATTCATTAAGTCACTGGCAGTTTCCATAAAAACTCGTAACTTCTCTTCCGATTCTCTTAGGGCTTCCTCTGCCTGTTTACGTTCCGTGATATCCCGCAGAGAAGCCAGGTAGGCTGGTTTGCCTTCCCAGTCGATTTCTACCACGTTCATCTCGGCGACGGTTTTTCCATTGCCGGGGCGGGTAATTTCAATCTCCGATTTCTTACTTATACCCAGTGGAAAATCGAAAGGCTGGTTTAACAGCTCTTCCTGTTTACGTCCCAGCAGTGACTCAACGGCCGGATTGGCGAACAGTATGCACTTGTCCGTGCCCACCACGACGATGGCGTCGGCGTTATTTTCCAGGATTTTATATAGATTTTCCTGGATGCTGCATATTTCCTGGGTATGCTGCTCCAGTTCGTTCTGCAACCTGGCCCGCTCGATAGCATAGGAAAGAGACCGTTCTATCTGGGAATCCTCTATCTGGCCTTTTACCAGGTAGTCCTGGGCTCCGGCCTGCACGGCCTTGATGGCTATGGCTTCATCATCGAATCCGCTTAATATAATTAGAGGTACGTGCGGGGCTCCGCAGAGAAGCTTGGTAACGGTATCAAGCCCGTGGCTGTCGGGCAGGCCGAGGTCTGATAAAATCAGGTCTACATCCTCACTGTCAAGGCATTCCAGTCCGGTCTGTAGCTTCCTGGCCGTTGTTACGGTATACCGGTTATTGGCAGACCTGGAGAGTTTCCTTTTTATCAGCTCAAGGTCGTCTGCGTTATCTTCAATAAGCAGGACTCTCGTTGTTTTTTCTTCCAATTTGTGTCACCTGTTATATAGCGCTGTCAATCTGTATCCGCTGGCAGGGCTCAATCCTGAATAGGCGATTCGTTTATCAGCAGCCAGTAGAGCCCGATCTGGCGGACGGCTTCGACGAACTTGTTGAAGTCCACCGGCTTGCGCACATAGCTGTTGGCCCCGTTCTTATAGCTGCTGACGAGGTCATGCTCCTCTTTCGAAGAGGTGAGAATAACCACCGGAGTAAGCCTGGTGCGCTCGTCGGCGCGCAGGCGTTCCAGTACCTGCAGGCCGTCCAGTTTGGGTAATTTCAAATCGAGTAGAATAAGCTTCGGGGTTTTCCTGCAATCCCGGTCGGTAAAAGTACCCTCACAAAAGAGATAGTCCAGGGCTTCCACGCCGTCGCGGGTTACCACCACCTCATTGGCGATTTTGTTTTTACGGAAAGCCCGCATGGTTAGTTCTACATCGTCGGGATTATCTTCTACCAGCAATATTGTCTCATCTCTTATAACCATTACTGCGCTCCTTTAAGCTAAAGTAAAATAGAAGGTGGCACCTTTCCCCTCGGCCCCCTCGGCCCGGATTGTGCCGCCGTGGCGGTTGATAATTCGCTGCACCGTGGCCAGGCCGATGCCGGTGCCGGGGAATTCGGTACCATCGTGGAGGCGCTGGAAAGCGCCGAACAGCTTATCGGCATAAGTCATATCGAAGCCGGCGCCGTTGTCTCTCACGAAGTAGGTCCGTTTTCCATTATTTTTACTGGAGCCGAACTCTATTTTTGCCTGTTGCTTTTTACCGGTGAATTTCCAGGCATTGCCAAACAGGTTCTCTATCAGGACTCTCAACAGTTGAGGGTCTCCGTTGGCGGTCAGCCCTTTATCTATGACGAATTTCGTCCGGCGTTTCGGCTGTGTTTCCTGGAGCCTGGTGGAAACTTCCTCTGCCAGTGAACTCAAGTCAACCGGCTCCTCGTGCATTTCGCTTCTGGTCAGTCGGGATAATTTCAGTAAACCGTCAATCAGCTCTCCCATTTTCTGGCTCGCGACGCGCAAACGTTTCAGGTAGTCCTGACCGTTATCATCGAGCTTCTCGTTGTAGTCCTCCAGCAGCGCCTGGCTGAAACCGTCGATGCTCCGCAGCGGCGACCGCAGGTCGTGTGATACCGAGTAGCTGAAAGTCTCCAGCTCTTTATTGGTGGCCGTAAGTTTTGCGCTGGACTGCTTCAGCTCTAACAGGGCTCGTTTTAACTCTGCTTCCGCCCGCTTGCGCTGGGTGATATCAGTGGCAAGCACCACCCTTCCGTAAAATTCGCCGTTTCCTCTTATCTCCTGCATGTGGACATCCACCCAGATTTCTCCATTCGGGGTACGGTAAAGCTGCTCATCCTGAATGTAGCCATCGGTCTTAAGGGATTTCAACGCGTCATCGAATCCGCCGACATTGCTTTCCACTACCTCGATAACATCCGTGAATTTCCTGCCTATGGCCTCTGATGATTTTATGCCGAATATTTGTTCACATATTTCATTCCAGTGCGTTATGGTCTCCTCCGTATCTACGGCAATAACTCCTTCGTGGATGGACTTGAAGGCGGCGTCCGAAAAGCGTAAAGCCTCTTCCGACTCTCTGCGCTCGATAGCTACGGCAGCTATATGGGTCGACCATTCCAGTACCCGGAGGTCGCCGGGAGAAGGCTCGCCTGTTTTTTCACTGTAGTTGGCTATGGTCCCGAGCAAGTCCCCGTTGGATGCGATGATGGGCTGCGACCAGCAGGCGAACAGCCCGTTAGCAATGACCTGCTCGGCCACTACTTGCGGGAAAATGGTGCCGTTTTTAACATCCGGTTCAATTACTCTTTCCCTGGAATAGGCTGCGGTTCCGCAGGTTCCCAGGTTCGGTCCTACGGGTATCCCGTTCTCCATCAACTTGATGTAGTTTTCCGGCAGACTCGGGGAGGCCGCCGGGAACAGCAGTTCCTTTGAGGAGTCGTAAAGCAGCGCCGAGCCCTTGATAGCCGGGTTATGGGATTCTCCCAGCAGTACGATGGCATCCAGCAGTACGTTTATCTCTGCCCCCTGCCCCATGAGAGTAAGCACGTAATTTTCATCCTTCTGCAGCTTTTCCGCCCGCTTGCGTTCGGTGATGTCCGTAGTAATGACGATGGAACACGGTTCCCCGCCGAAGTTGATTATCTCCGCTGAAAACAACCCGGTACGTATCTCCCCTGACTTCGTACGCATTTGAAACTCTTCATTACGAACGCTGCCCTCTTCCTTCAATATTTTCATTATCCGGTTGCGTTCCTCTATATTTACCCAGATGCCGAGTTCGGATGCCGTATGACCGATGACTTCTTCACGCGGGTAGCCGTTATACCTGATGAAGTTTTCATTAACTTCAACAAATCTGTTATCGTTCATGCTCACGATGGCGATAACGTCGGGGCTGGCGGAAAACGCTTTATAAAACTTCTCCTCTGACTCCCGCAGGGCCTCCTCCGTACGCTTTAATTCGGTAATATCGGTAGTTATCGAAATCAGACAAGGTTCCTCGCCGATATCTATTTTTTCGGCGGAGAATAGCCAGTTGCGTATTTCGCCCGACTTCATCCGGAAATCGAATTCTTCATTGAAGACCCTGCCCTGTTCTTTCATAATCTTCAACATGCGCTGGCGGTCTTCTGCCTTTGCCCAGAGGCCAAGCTCGATTGCCGTGTGACCGAGCGTTTCTTCCAGGGTGTAGCCGGTAACGGTAGTGTGGCTGTTGTTAACTTCAATGAATTTACCGTCTTTAACGGTGGTAATTGCCATGGTGTTGGGACTGGAAAGGAAGGCAGCGGAGAATTTTTCCTCCGATTCTTTAATTTCCTCCTCCGCCCGCTTGCGTTCGGTAATATCGCGGACAAATACGAACATCTGCCCCTCGGCGCCTGTATTCCAGTGATTTACGCTGATTTCAATATCAATTATCTTGCCGTCTTTTCGCCGGTGCTTTGTCTCGAACCGGGCCGAGCCGCGTCCTAATATTGCCTTGATGCGCCCAGCGGCTTCCCCCTGATTTTCTTTGGCTTCAACGTCCCAGACATACATTTCAAGCAGCTCTTCACGCGTGTAGCCGGTCATCCGGCAGTATGAATCGTTAACTTCGAGGAATTTGCCCTCCAGACTACTGATCCAGAAGCCATCGATGGCCGTCGCCAATATCGCCTGCTGTTTTTCCTCGGCCCGCTTGCGTTCCAAGATTTCCCGGTTAAGGTTATCTATGGAAGTCATGCTGGTATTCAGGCTCGCCGTCATCTGGTCGAAGTCCCTGGAAAGCTCTCCTATCTCATCTCCGGCGTCGGTGCCGACTTTATACTTGAGATTCCCCTGTGCAATTTCCTTGGTCCCCTGGCGCAGGGCGAGTAGCGGGCGCACGATTGACCTTGTAGTAATAATGGCAGCCGCGATGGTGATGAGAGCAATCAACCCGGCGCTTAGAAGAAGAGAATGCACGCTGGAGTTATATACATTATTGAAATCTGTCTTGACTTCCTCTAGTTTTTCATCATATTGTGTTCTTATTTTATCAATCTCCTGTTGCAGGGTGTGTATTGGTGGTATATCGGAAGTATTATTTACCAAGGGCGGCCAAGCGCTGATTTCTTGTGTTTCTGAATCCATTAATGCAACAATAAAAAGAGAGAAATCAGTGATTATCCCCTCCACTCTCTGGGCTGCCTCTAATCTATCCTGCTCCATTTCGTATCGGTAGTAGCGGATTTCAATCTCTTTAAGGTGCTCCAGATTGAGCAAAGCAGCTTCTTTCATTGCGGCGTCATTACTAATCACATAATTAATAGCTTCTGCGAAAGCATCGTTAGCGTATTTCTCCGCTTCATTCAAGGCCGATGTCCCGGGAAGAATTTCCTCTTCTATTACGGCAAACTGTTTATCAAGGTTCCCGAAATTGTTGACCGCGTAAAGGGCAATCAACCATAGTAAAGCCACGATAACCGTGAAACTGATAATTAACTTTGTCTTTACTTTCATTTTCTACCTGTACGTGGCCGGAAATGAGAATGCTCATTTACCAGCCGGCGTTAGTATTTTATTCCCTCCGCTATTACGATAAAGTCATGAGGGCGGCGGAGGAGCCGGATGAACCTGATTTCTTAAACTGCCCGATTCAACATCAAGTTACCAGAGTATGCTTCTAGTAGCCGGTACTTGCCTGGGCGACCAGCCCGGTCGTATCGCAGGCATAGGTCCCTTTGGTCGTGGCCGTCCTTAAATAGGTGGGATACAGCGCGTGCCCCGTGGGGAAAGACGACATATTACTGGTCGCACTCATGGCTGTAACCGAGGTGATGGAATTTTTAGCCATCATCGTATCCATGGCCGTCTGTACGGTGACCAGTTCGGCCTTGGCGGCCTCTGTCTGCCCTTCACCGGCAAGTCCGGTTACGTTGGGCAGAACGACTGCCGCCAGGACTCCCAGGATAGCCACGACAATAAGTATTTCCACCAGGGTAAAACCTTTGCTGTCGCCTTTAATTTTTTTTAAAAACCTGACCATTGTAATGCCTCCTGAATTGAAATCATTGCTAACCATTTTCTTCCCGGGTGATTTCGGATATTAGTATTCACACATTATATCTGCCCCATAAGC
>Ga0315555_1001106_pt1 | contig 19454 bp, 14 predicted proteins | sample SalMarSW160380MG_FD_202113 | JGI IMG/M metagenome (GOLD analysis project Ga0315555, IMG submission 202113) | Salt marsh sediment microbial communities from the Plum Island Ecosystem LTER, Massachusetts, United States - Salt Marsh Sediment SW1603-80 ... | reverse complement strand
TCCCCTTCTTTTGTTTTTTCTTTTACCTGTGATGGATCAAAGGTGTGCACAAGAGTTCGGGTATGAATCAGCGTCTGATTGGCTTCCTGGAGAAGGAAAATAATATCCACATCATCCATTCCTTTTTTCTGAACGTCTTTTAATTTGGTTTCAGCGCTGTCATACAGGGTTACAAAACCACTGATATCGGTGTAAATTTCGCGTGCGGCAACATAGCCGGAATCACCTTCACTGTGGCAGGCGGTACAGACTGATGCCTCACCCACGCTTACCATGTCATCACTGGTCTCTTTAACCTCATGATAACCATGGCATTGTTCACAGCCATGGATTTCCATTTCGCCGAATGGTCGAGCCATAGGACTGGCTTCAAAATATTGCATGTTGTTGACATGGCAGTTTCCGCAGACATGTGCAACTGACTCTATACCGGGAGGAGTTGCACCATGGTTACCGTGGCAGTCATTACAGGCGGGTGCGCCCACGTCTTTTTTCTCCAGTAGATCCATCCCATGTACACTGATCGCATATTCGGCATATTGGTTAGTCGGAATATGATAATCTTTCATATAGTCCGCATCACCATGGCATTTGTTACAGGTGGCAGGAACATTTATTGCATACACCGTGGAACGTCCATCAGTGGCGGAAGTGATTTCATGGGCACTGTGACAGCTTACGCATTCAGCCACTTTCATATCGCCTTTTTTCAGTTTCTGACCATGCACACTGGTATAATACTGTTGAAACTGATCGGTTGCAATGCGTGGCTGATACTTACGCATAAAGTCTATGTGTGAATGACAATTCCCACAGAATGCGGGTGTGCTCTTCCTGTCCGGTACTCCCACGAATCCTTTTTTAGGACTCATGGCGATTTCTGGATCATTGCTGGTGGGATCCCCCCCGTGGCATCCGGCGCAGGATAATCCCGGCTGCAGGTGAACATCATAATCCTGAAAATCGCTGGGGAGTATGTCCAGTTCCTTATGGCAGGAAATACAATGATCATCTTCCAGCAGTTGCTGAGATATTTCAGCCGTTAGATTCCTGACGGATAACATAATGGTCAGTATGCTTAATATCAGTATTGTCGGAATAATGATTATGGTTTTTTTCATGTCGTATACCTTTATACTAAGTAACCCACAATAGTCATGATTATAATAAACGCAAGGGATATTAATCCGATAATGTTCATGGGATTGGAAACGCCTTTTCGTTTTGATCCGAATTGCCAGAAGGGGGCAAGCATCCAGGCCAAACCGGCCAGGCCGAAGAATACGATTCCCACCACTTCTCCTTCAAAGACCAGAATATGAGCAGGGAGAAATTTGAGGGTCTGAAACATGAACATAAAATACCATTCCGGTTTTATACCGGCGGGTGCGGATGTAAATGGGTCGGCCTTAAAACCCAGATCCCAGGGATAAAATACCGCCAGATACAGCAGGATGTTCAGAACGATCAGCCATAAAAGTGCATCCCGCAGGAAAAAATTGGGAAAGAAAGAGATAGATTTCTTTTGATTCTCGGCCAGTCCCTGTAATTCTTCCGGCTCACTCATCCCCTGTCTTTGAACAAATAAAAGATGAAGGGTAAGAAAAACCGTAAAGATAGCCGGCAGCATGGCCACGTGAAATGCATAAAAACGGGTGAGAGTGGCACCGGTGACGTCATCACCCCCTCTCAATACCACCAGAAGGGCCTTGCCAATAAAGGGAACGGATCCGGCAATATCCGTACCTACTTTGGTTGCAAAAAACGCCAGTTCATTCCAGGGAAGAAGGTAACCGCTGAATCCGAAGCCCAGCGCCAGTGCTAGCAGGATAAAACCGCTGACCCAGGTCATCTCCCGGGGTTTCTGGTATGCGCGTGTAAAGAATGTACTGAACATATGAACAAAAACAAAAAAAACCATGAGATTGGCAGACCAGCTGTGAATGGATCGAATCAGCCATCCGAAGTTGACCTTGGTGAGAATGAAACGTAAGCTTTCATAAGCGGAATCTGCTCCGGGACGATAATAAAAGAGCAACAGGATACCGGTAACGACCTGTGTGACGAAGAGGAACAGAGTAACACCGCCCATGTAATACCAGATCATATGGCGATGAACGGGAACTCTTTTATGATTTACAAATTCGACAACAGGAGAGAGATCAAAACGTTCATCGAACCAGGCAAATAATTTTTGTCCAATGGTTTTCATACCTGTTAACCTGTGGGTTTGGTTATTATGATTTCATCGTTTTGAACCAGAACATTGAAGGGCTCCAGTGGCCGGGGTGGGGGTCCCGATACATTTCGACCGTTCAGATCATAGACGCCGTTATGACAGGCGCACCAGATCTGCTGGGTATCACTGCGATACTGCACGATACAGTCCAGATGGGTGCAGGTGGCGGAAAAAGCCAGGAATTTCTTGTCATTGGTGCGTATTAAAATAACCGGTATCCTGCCGAACTTAATAATTTTTCCGCTGTTGGGAGGAAAATCTGTAGTGGCTCCTGCTTTCACGGAATTTACAATAGCCTCGGGAATTTTGGGTGGAACCAAATAGGAAATCACCGGATATAAAACGCTTCCCAGCCACCCCGCCAGTCCACCCCCGATAACCAGATTAAGAAACCTGCGGCGATTGGTTTTCATGGAATGTTATCCGTTTTTTTATGAAGTGCTTTTTTAAAAGTATATTTCATTTATTACCTATTTCCAAATAAAAAAAATGTCCATCTTCTCAGTTCAGATATTATCCTGCTTCCAAAAATTCTCTTCCTTTAAGACTTCTGATTTCCTATTAATGGTACTTTTTTGAAGTTTCTCCGTAACTGCGGTTATTCTTCCTTTTGAGAATCGGATTTCAGGCGGATTTTGGCATATATGATAGACATAATTAACAGGACAATTCCTAATACCATAAAAGAGATAATCCTAAAAACCGGCTCCAGCCTGGCGATTCCAATAATAATAATATATATAACTGAGACCAGAAGGGTCAGTAAGGCCATCCAGCGGTATTTTTTATTTTTCAAAGCTACACTGATAACATAGTAGAGAATCGCCATCCCGATCCATGAGAGACTTACATATCGCTGAGGGAAAATGTGATACAGTGAAAAAGGAATAATAAAAAAAGCAGTGGTAAGATATGAATTTCTCATAATTTCAGTTTTCAAATCCAGGCGATGGCGCTGCCAGTTCATAATCCTTGCACTCGTTAGTGCCACAATTCCGAAACTCAGGCTCTCCAGGCCAATGCTTTTGTCCAGAGCCAGATAGCTGAGGATGATGACCAGAAAGATAAAGAAATTGGCCAGAACAATGATTTTGGAACGAAACCACAAAGCAGTACTTATAACCAGTAAGCTTTGCCAGCATAGCCATATGAAGAAATCCGGAACTTGAAAATGGACAATGATGGCTACGCTTAAGGCGGCATAACCAAGAATGGCATAAAAGAAAGTTGAATATTTACTTTTTTCCCGTAACCAGAAAGCAACAGACAATCCCAGAAAGACCACAGATGCGAGTAAATGTTCAAAGAAAAGTGACCCGGAAAAACGTGTTACGCTGATTATTAGAAAAAGGCCGAATCCGGCGAAACAGTTTAAAAAGGTGCTGGCAATAACAAAACTGTCTTCCGGCAGGTCACGCGTGCGGACCAATATTCCCGTGGCATAAACCAGCATGTAAAGTAAAATAAAATAGATGTTTGCCAGCGGGCCTGAAACAAACAGCAGAACATTACCCAGAAACGGATTATTGATAAACCACATGAAATGCATAAAATAGGTCAGGATGAGACTGTAGATCATCAGGCTTTTCCATTGATAATGCAGTTTGAAAAAAACACTGACGGCCGAAAATACCAGTAGGAGTAAAAATACCGCATAGGAATATCCCGCCAGAATGGCGGTTATATATCCCAGGGAAAGAGCCAGCCCTGCAAAATAGGGTGAACGAATACGGATAGCCGTTACCAAACTGATAGTTACCACTATCAGGAGCAGAAATATTAAAAGAAATTTGCTGGTGATAACACTTTGAACCGAGAAATAATGCAATCTCAGGGTAGAAAAGTAAAGGAAAGCCAATCCTCCCCCTAACAAATACCGGGATAAATAGGAAAGGGTTTTCTTCCAGATAAAAGACAGGAAAAGAATGATACCCACTGCCACGTAACCCATCAGGCTGGGGAGTATGGGTGGCAAATTTCTATAAGGAAAGGTGAGCAGAAAAATAATACCAATAGCCAGGACCACGATGCCCGCTTTGGCTAACCAGAATTGTCCTATTCTCAGTTCCAGTGTATCTGTTGCCTGTAAAATGTTTTTCGGAAACAGAGAAAACTCCTCTTCGTTTTCTGCTTTTTCCGAACTCATTTCCAGAATGGATTCAATGCGTGCAATGCGATCTTCCAGCGACCTCAGAGATGCTTTTATCTGTTTCAAATCCAGATTTTTATTTTCCGCAGATTCCATTAAAACGCCTCGTTCTTTTGCTGTGGCAGTTTCTTAATCCCGGGAGTTGAATATTCAGTATTCGCCTCAGACAAAACATTACTGTTTAAACTCTTTTTCTTGTTAATTTGATGATGACTAAAATCAGAAAAATATGACCAGGAATAAAACAATTATATATGACAAATGGGACATAAATTTGAAGCGGAGAATACCACTGCTATGCGTACACGATTCCCGGATAAAAGTAGCAACCTATAGACCTGGTGAAACGATTTACATGTATTAGCTACCCTGGCAGAATTTTCACTATTTTTGATTTTTAAACAGGCATATTACTTCAAAAGGCATTATTTGTTAATCCGGGACGGAAATTCTGTCACATGTATTCTGCTTTTGAAAAAAATAAAAATAAAAAGTTGGTTACTCGATATTGAATTTAATCTGGATAAGACTTTAAGTTCAAAAGCCACATATAATATATCCAAATTTAACAGATTGTCAATAGTTTTGTAGAATAATGTTTAGAATTGTATGGAAGCAGGTTATATTTTGGGATATTGTCATGCACTGCTTATCAATTTTATATTGTACCTTTTTCACCATAGATTATTCCCAATAAACTGGACAGTACCTAACGTAACAGCAGGTTTAGTGAATCCGGAGCATGAATCAGGCAAAAATAGAAATTTCAAAATCCAAATTACAAAATAAGCCATTAGGCCCCCATAGGGAATTCGGTTTCCTTTTCCCTGTACTCCTTTTTGAAATCCTGGACGATTTCATCTCCACCAGTAGGCGGATCCGCCTTCCGGCTGATCGATTGGCCTGCTGGAAGGAAGCGATTTAATCGGGAATCCTTTACCACCGGCACTTATTTATAACCCAGGAGCATGCTCAGAATAATAGAGATTATCAGGAGAATTCCTGAAATCAGAAAAAAGGTGCCAAAAATTCGAATGTAGAGCATTTTTCTGGGTGAGATTTCTGAGAGAACCACCTTTTTCTTCAATTCCCCGCTCTCTTTCAGGGCTTTATACTCGGCCGGACGATCTTGTTTATAATCTTCCACAGGTACCAGGCCGGTAAAGATGACCGGATCAAGCGGAAACGATTCGGGGCGGAGATGCGAGTTAAAAAAGTGGATGGTAAAGATAAACCCCACCGCCAGCAGGGCTTCGTCACCATGAATAATTACCGCTACATTAATTAGCCAGCCGGGCAGAAACAGGGTAAAAAATTCAGGAAACCACAACATGAGACCGGACAGGCCAATCACCGCGACACCCCAGAATACTGCAAAATAATCAAACTTCTCCCAGTAAGTCCAGCGACCATATTCAGGCCTTGGACCTAAACCCAGGAACCATTTAAGAGATTTCCAGAATTCCTTTATGTCCTTCACCTTGAACCACATGGAATTTTTACCGAAAATGAGCTGTATCCAGGACATTTTATTCCGGATTTTTAATTTTACCAGCATAAAAAGATGAGCGAAAAAGTATCCGAAGGTAATCACCGCCGCAATGCGGTGAAGGATTCCGGCTGTTTTAACACCGCCTACAAATTCAGCTATGAAATCTGCCCAGCCGGTTCCCGCAAACCTGAGCATCATCCCCGTAATTGCCAGGGTCACGAAACTTATGATTACAAATATATGAATAGTCCGTTGTCCGGTTGTGAAACGCTGGATGTAATATCTTTTGGGAGCACCACCGGCGCTGGCTTTCTCTTTCTCCCGGTGACGTTTTAATGAACGCGGAAGCCACAGCATGGCATGAATGCCAAAGAAAAGGAAGACACTGATTAAAAGCAGGTGCATTGCCCAGTAGGCGAAAAACAAAACCGGATACTTGGCTCTGTCATGATGCGTGGCATGAGTAAGGTAGCCGGTAAAGCGCCGGTTGGCATCAGCGTGGCACTTACGGCAGGTATTAACAATATTGAGAATACCCACACTGGATTCCGCATTATTGACGGATAAAATATGGTGGGCACCATGACAATCCGAGCATTTGGCGGCATTCAGGTAGCCCAGTAGATAGGCTTTGCCATGGATGGTCTGGAAATAAGAGTTTGCCAACCGTTCATGGCAGGAGCCGCATATTTGAGTCACCTCTCTCATAAAGGGGTCCAGCTGAACGAACTGAATACGGTGAGCTGAATGACAGTTATCACATACCGGTAACGGTTTATCAGTATGAGTTTGGGTAAAGCTGTGCACACTGGCTACATATTTTTCATATATGCCCTTATGGCAGGTGGCGCAGGTCGCCGGAACATTTTTGTAGTAAATAGTGGACTGGGGATTTTTACTGCCCAGAATGTAGTGAGATGAATGGCAATCGCTACAGACAGCACTGGGTAATAATCCGAGTTTCACTAGCCCCACCCCATGAACACTGCGTGAGTAATCCATAAGCACATTTCCCTGCTTATTTGACAGGGAATCCGAGCTCTGGGCTAATTTGGCATGGCAGTCTCCACACAGATTGGGAATATTAGTCCGGTAAGTCTGGGCTTCGTCATTCAAATGGGAATAAACCAGATGGCTACCATGACAATTTGTGCAGTAAGGCGCATTGAGGTTTTTGTCGTCAAATGCCTGTCCGTGATTGCTGGCAAAATATTGTTCGGCGATCTCCGCATGGCAATTTCCACAGTCCACCCGTCCGGCGGTGACACAGGGGCGCGGATGCTGGGGTGAAATGTCTGAATGACAGGCCACACAGGGAATATTTTTATGAACAGAATTCTGGAGAGTTGTCTTATTAACCGTTAAGGACACCTTATTGTTGTTGACCATCTTAAAGATATCCGGTTTGGCATGGCATTTCAGACAACTCTGGTCTGATACCACCGATACCGGGGCCGCAACCCGGATTTTATGCGGGAGGTGACAATCCGTGCAGGCAGGGACCACCCCCGGCCGCTGTTCCCACAATGCTCCCTTTATAATTTTCTGATGGACCTCTTCAATCCTGGAATGGCATTGCATACATGTTTTGGCAATATTTTGGGGAGCAATAGTCGAACGGGGATCTGCGGTCGGAAGAATCAGGTGATTACCATGGCAATTATTACAGGTGGCGGTCACCATCAGTCCCATCTTGAATAATCCCTCTCCATGAATACTCTCAGAATAATTACTAAGAATATTTTTTTCCGGGATGTTATAGACCCGGGCCACCGGTGCTCCTTCCCTGTGGCATTTTCCGCACAGGGCGGGAATGTTCATTTTGTAAACCAGGGACTGGTCATTTGAGTGAGGCAAAATATGATGTGTTCCATGGCATTCATGGCAGGTGGGCGCATAAGGGGCCCCGCGTTCTAGTACCTGTCCATGGATACTCATGTCAAAATTTTTCTTCTCCTCTGCGTGACAGTTTCCGCAATCCACCGGTTGCAGGTTTTCCTGATGAGGCAGCTCTTTAATATCAGAATGACAATCCATACATTTAAGATTTTTATGTACCGATTGTGAGAATTTAACAGAATCTATGTACAGAGATACTTTTTGTCCATGGCGTTCAGTTGAAAAAGTTGGATCGGAATGACACATATAACAATCGTCATTGGATTGGGACACCAGGGCAGGTATATAGACGAAAAAAGTCAGAAAGGCAGTCAGAAAAAAATGAGAATATTTCATTTTAAGAAACTTTCCTGTTACTTATTATAATAATAAATTCACATAGTTATTGAAACCATCTTTCCCTTTTGCATTATTTACTATATAAATTCAAACAGTCGAAGTTTCACTTATATATTAATATATACGGGGTTGTGGATTATGTCAATACAATAATGATTGTGAATATGGTGATCTTACTGGTTTGCCGATCGTGCACCAAAAGAGATAAAACTTATTGACTATATTTCATTTTACAGCAGCGATAAAATCGTTTCCTCCGGTAGAATTACCACCCGGCGGGATATGTCCGGTCGTCCAATTATCTAGTGTTTGAATAAAAAAAGAATCCCGGGTAAAGACAGATTCCCGGGATTACTATGTCTGATGATGTTTTTTTTATCAGGGATTCAAACCGGTATGGCAGTCGGTGCAGAGGCTTTCTTTCCAGGCTTCTCCGATATCAACCGGATGTTTGAATTCCAGAGACACATTCACATCGGTTTCCCGCATATCACCCGGGTTTCCCTGGGCATTGATGAGATGGCATAAGTTACAATCCTTACTGATAACCCCCCCCTTTTCAGTAGCATGTATTCCGTTATGACACCTGAAGCAGCCGTTAAATTCAAGGTGCCCGATATGATTGGGATATGCACTCCAGCGCACCTTCATACCCGGGAAAACGTTTCTTGAAAAAGCAGTCTGAAATCCGTTTATGGCTGCTTCAACCAGTTCAAATTTAGTTTTAAATATATCCGGATAATTACTCTGGTAATAATTTGAAATATACTGCTGGATATGTGTCATGGCGGAATCCATGGTGGGATAGGTCTCCGAGCATAAATCCATCGTCACGGCTTTAATATCGGGCAGATTTGTAGGAATATTCCCACCTTTCATCTCTGTATTGACAAACAGGGAGGGCGCATTATACAGGTGAGAGGGACGATTATGACAATCAATACAATCCATGGTCCGAACCTCCAGAGTGTCCATTTGAGCTTTATCCAGAGGATTATCCTTATCCTGAAACACTTTTACCTCTCCTGATTCAAGGTTGGTAAATCGTACCCAGGCAATAGTTTCCCTGGTCTTGTCTGTAGCTCTATATTCAACTTTTACCCGAGGATTAATATGCCAGTGGATTCCTTCCATTAATCCCATAGCAGGGTGTTCTGATCCGATTTTTAATATCAGACGAATATTCCAGGGTGTATTATCTGTATCGGACAGATAATGGGTCTGGTATTGGATGGAATAAGCGTAAAATTTCTGAGGCCAATGGCACTGTTCGCATACCGCCCGTGCCGGTCTCAGATTTTTAATGGGGGTGGGAATTGGATTGGGATAAACATTGGCCAGGGTGGCATACACCTGATACAAGCCTGATAGCTTTGAACGCACATACCAGTTAGCCCCCGGTCCCACATGGCAATCCACACATTTAACCCGGGCGTGCGGTGAATGCTGGTAAGCGGTATACTCGGGATTCATTACACTATGGCAGAGTGTTCCGCAAAAGGTATTGGATTCTGTGAAATGGAACGCTTCGTAGCTTCCGATTGCAGAAAGAAAGAGAAAAACGGATGTTCCTATAGCAAAAATAAAAAAAGCATTGCGGTGATGAACATCATTTAAATCAATTTTAGGCCAGATGGGTTTAGACGGTTTCTTTTTCTTGTGTTCTTTCCGTGACCAGATAAACATTCCGACAGGAATCAGCAGGAGGCCGATAACCAGAACCACGGGCAGCAGAATGTAAATTACGAGTCCCAGATAAGTAGCTCTCTGTTCGAATACCACAGTAACGGCAAAGAGGAAAATAATCATGAACAGGCTGATAAGGGCAATAGTTGCGCCGATCAATGAAAGCCAGTTTTGGGATGAACGTGGTAATTTAAGTTTCATATAAAAACCCCTGCTTTGATTTAGAGTGAAAAACTTTATTAAAATTACATTACAGGGGGCAAAAAATTCAAGCATATTTGATAATAATTTGTTCAGCTTGAAATTCAGACAGCTTTTTGCCGCACAGAAAAAGAAAAAATATAGATTTTTGTTGAGTACAGCTTCGCGTACCACTATTTTTTGGAAATTCAACTCATCTGATTTTCCTGTGTGGAAAAGGCAGCGGAGAGTTTATTTTTGCTTGTAAAATTGCTTATTTTTCATTAATTTATATGGATTTAATAACCTTTTTTCACATGGAGGATCTGGTATGAAATTTTCCGTAATGAGGGATGAAATTTTCAATGCACTTCAGCGGGTGGTTAATGTTATTCCGCAACGTTCAACCTTCATGATGACTCAAAATGTTCTCATGTTTACCGAAGATAATCTCCTTAAAATGGTGGGAACAGATCTGGAAATTACCCTGATGTCCTGGGCACCGGCTTCCATTACAGAAGAAGGATCGATTGCCCTTCCAGGACGGTTGTTGCACGATATTGTAAGAGAATTACCCAATATAGAATTGCATTTCGATGTGGATGATCAGTTCAGAATGAAGGTGACCTCAGACTTTGGCCGTTATAAAATTTCCGGTGTGAATCCGGTTGAATTTCCCCAGCGACCCGAGCTGGGAGAGGATGTTCAGGAACTGGTACTGAAAAATGATTTGTTCCGGAGATTGATTGAAAATACCATTTTTGCCTGTTCAACAGATGAATTAAGAGCGGCCCTCACCGGTGTATACTTTAATATTACTCCGGATCAGATTGAGGCGGTTGCCACGGACGGGCACCGGCTGGCCAAAATGACCTGTAAAGGCGTCAATTTGCCGCAGAAAAATATTATGGCAATTGTACCAACCCGCTCCCTGAATTTTGTTCTCCGGAATCTGGACGGTGAGGGCAGCAGTACCATTCACTTCGGCAAAAAACATGCCCTGTTCGAATTGGAAGACTCCCAGCTTTTTGCACGATTGATTGAAGAAACATTTGTGGATTATGAACGGGTGATTCCCAAGGAAACACCGTTTGAAATGTTGGCGAATGCGGATGAGTTTTATTCCTCAGTAAAGCGGGTAAGCCTTTTCTCCAATCCATTGACATCACAGGTAGTGCTCAACATTACACCTCAGCATGTGGAACTGCATGCCGAGGACGTCGATTACGGGGGTGAGGCCCAGGAACGTATTTCCTGTGAATTTAACCGGGAAGAATTCCGAATCGCATTCAACTCCAGATATCTGCAGGATATTCTGCGGCATATCTCAACGGAAAAATTACAGCTGCGTTTCCTGAGACCGGATTATGCTGTTCTGGCAAACCCGGTGGAAACACCCGAGGACGAGGAACAGCTTATGCTGTTGATGCCGGTTCGGTTGGAATCTGAGTAAATGATATTAAACAACTTAAAACTAATCAATTTTCGTAACTATAAAAAAGAAGACATCATATTTAAGCCAGGAACAAATATCCTTTTTGGGAAGAACGGACAGGGAAAGACCAATATTCTGGAAAGCATTTATTATCTGGCACTGACCAAGAGTTTTCGAACGAATAATGATCAGAATCTGATATTAAACAGCGAGGATTATTTCAGAATTCAGGGCGAATTCAACATTCAGCAGGGAAGAGAAATGGTGTCATCAATCGCTTTTTCAACGCAGGAGGGGAAGCGGTTGAATTACAACAACCAAAAAGTCCAGAAATTTTCTGAATATATCGGTCAGATTCCCATTGTATTACTTGCCCCGTCAGACCTGCAGATCAGTCAAAACGGTCCTCACAAAAGGCGACAGTTCCTTGATATCATGCTGTCCCAGGCCAGTCAGCTGTATCTGCATCAACTTCTCCAGTACCGCCGTTCCCTGAAACAGCGGAACTCGCTGCTGCAGGAAGAGAATGTTGATATCCGTTTATTGCAGTCCTGGGATGAAGCACTGGTACAACAGGGAGCTACTGTAATTGAGAAGAGACTGGAAGCCGTAAAAAAATTAGATTATCTGGTAAAGGATTATTATGTTCAGTTAAGCGGAGGACAGGACAAGGTTAAACTGGTTTATCAGTGTTCGTTTCCGCTGAAAGAAGCTGAAAGTATTCAGGGAAATTTTAAATCGGCGCTGGAAAAGCAACTTGATAAAGACAGGAAGCTTCAAGCCACCACAGTAGGACCACACCGTGATGACATACTTTTTCTGATTAACGGAAAACCGATGAGATGGGTGGGATCCCAGGGAGAACACAAAACCTTGATTATTGCTCTGAAAATGGCGGAATACCAGTTCCTTGGTAACATTCAGAATGCGGTTCCCATTTTGCTGTTCGACGATATCTTTGGTGAACTTGATTCCGGCAGAATTACCAATATGATTGCAACCCTTTCCCGGATAGGACAGGTTTTCATTACCACCACCTCTCCCTATTTTTTCGGTAAAGTTGACCGGTGGACGGGAGACACCTTCTTTTATGAGATTAACCAGGGTCGAGTGAAAATATCGGAAGCGGTATGAGCCAGACAAAACCTTTAAACGAGTTGATTCATCAGTTCCTGCGAAGCATTGGCATCGAGGGCAGGATAGAGGAAAATCTGGCAATTGTTTACTGGGATCAGACGGTAGGAAAGGAAATTTCAGAAAAAACCGAACCATTCCGGATCAGTGAAGGGATTCTTTCCGTGCGGGTAAGTGATCCGGTGTGGAGAAATGAACTACATTTCTTCAAAAATGAAATCATACAGAAATTAAACAGAAAAATTGGCAAGAGTATTATTAAAGACATCAAATTTTATTAAGAGAGGATGTAATGGCTGAAAATAATAACAAAACATTTTCCTCCTACACGGCAGAAAATATTCAGGTTCTAAAAGGACTGGAGGCTGTGCGCCGCCGGCCGGCCATGTACATTGGAGATACCACTGCCCACGGTCTGCATCATCTGGTCTATGAGATTGTCGACAACAGTATTGATGAAGCCATGGCAGGATATTGCACAAAAGTTAAAGTAACAATTAATAAAGATGAAAGTATCACGGTAGAAGACGATGGCAGGGGAATTCCGGTAGACAGACACAAAGACATGAAGAAGTCCGCCCTGGAGGTTATCATGACGGTGTTGCATGCCGGGGGCAAATTTGACCACGCCACCTATAAAGTCTCGGGCGGATTGCATGGAGTGGGGGCGTCAGTGGTGAATGCCCTTTCCGACTGGTGCGAGGTGGAGGTTTCTCGGGATGGTGATGTGTATTTCCAGCGTTATGAAAAAGGATTGCCGGTAACACCGGTAAAGAAAATAAGGAAAACCAAGATTACCGGTACCAAGACCAATTTCTTGGCCGATGAAGGAATTTTTTCCAAAATCAAATATAATTTTGACACACTGGCGAACCACATGCGGGAACTAGCTTTTCTTAATAAGGGCCTGCGTCTAATTCTGAAAGATCAACGGGATGGAAATTCAGAAGAATTCCATTATAAGGGAGGTCTTATAGAATTTATTAAATATCTGGACCAGAGCCGCAGCGGGCTTCATAAACCTATTTATGTGAACGGAGAACGCGAAGGCGTTGAAGTAGAGATAGCTTTTGAGTATAATGATTCCTACAGTGATAATATTTTTACCTATTGTAATAATGTGAATACCATTGAAGGCGGAACACATCTCAGTGGTTTTAAAGCAGCCCTTACACGGTCATTGAATAACTACGGCAACAAGAATAATCTGTTGAAAAATATCCAGTTGCAGGGAGATGATGTCCGTGAGGGTCTGACCGCAGTAATAAGTGTAAAGGTAGGCGAACCGCAGTTTGAGGGACAGACCAAGACAAAGCTGGGAAATAGTGAAGTCCGGGGCGTGGTGGAGTCCATATTTAATGATCAGTTATCAGAATTTCTGGAACAGAATCCCACGGTGGGACGGAAAATAATTGAAAAGAATGTCTCGGCAGCCCAATCCCGTGAAGCAGCCCGGCACGCCAGAGATCTTACCCGCAGAAAGAGCGCCCTGGAGAGTACTACACTTCCCGGTAAACTGGCGGATTGCAGTATAAGCGATCCAAAACAGTGTGAGATTTACCTGGTGGAGGGTGATTCGGCAGGTGGTTCTGCCAAGCAGGGACGGGACCGCCGCTTCCAGGCCATCCTTCCCCTTAAGGGAAAAATCCTCAATGTGGAAAAGGCCCGCTTACACAAAATACTGGCAAATGATGAAATAAGAACGATTATCACCGCCATGGGAACGGGAGTAGGAGATGAAGATTTTGAATATGAGCGGTTGCGCTACTATAAAATTATCATCATGACAGACGCAGATGTGGATGGTTCCCATATCCGGACACTGCTGCTTACATTTTTCTTCCGCCATATGCGCAAACTGATCGAACTGGGTCACATTTATATTGCCCAGCCGCCTCTTTATAAACTGGTTTACGGAAAGGAAGAACTTTATGCCTATGATGAGGAAGAAAAAGAAAACATTTCCAAACGTTTCAGCAAAAACGGTAATGAAGCCAAAATAAATGTCCAGCGCTATAAGGGACTTGGTGAAATGAACCCGGACCAGTTATGGGAAACCACCATGAATCCCGAAAAACGCACGTTGCTCCAGGTTACACTGGAAAATGCGGCTGAAGCCGATCATATTTTCAGTACACTGATGGGAGATCAGGTGGAACCCCGCAGGAATTTTATTGAAAAAAATGCCCGTTATGTGCGCAATCTGGATATCTGAGCCAATTTAGAAACGGGATTTGAATTGAAAGATAAAAACAGAATTTAAAACAGGAAATACTTATGGAATTACAAAGGCAACGCATTCTGCCGACTAACATAGAAGAGGAGATGAAAGATTCCTACCTGGACTACTCCATGTCAGTAATTGTCTCCCGAGCGCTTCCCGATGTGAGGGATGGTTTGAAACCAGTTCATCGCAGAGTGCTTTACGGAATGAACGAACTGGGACTGCACTACAACAGGCCCTATAAAAAAAGCGCCCGGATTGTGGGTGAAGTGCTGGGAAAATATCATCCTCACGGGGATACGGCAGTATATGATACGATTGTACGGTTGGTGCAGGACTTCTCCATGCGCTATCCACTGATTGACGGGCAGGGAAATTTTGGCTCCATTGATGGCGACTCCCCGGCGGCCATGAGGTATACAGAAGTCAGGATGGCCAGAATTTCCAGTGAAATTTTACGTGATTTAAACAAAGACACCGTTGACTGGCGTCCAAATTTTGATGATACACTGAATGAACCGATTGTTTTGCCCGCAGTCTTTCCGAATCTGTTATGTAATGGCGGGTCGGGCATTGCCGTGGGTATGGCTACCAATATTCCGCCCCATAATCTGAGAGAGGTGGTTGGTGCTATCGTTGCAGCCATTGATAATCCCGATATTACGGTGGAGGAGCTCATGAGGCATATGAGCGGTCCGGACTTCCCAACCGGTGGAATTATTTTCGGGGCAGCTGGAATTAGGGAAGCATATACAACGGGCCGTGGGAAAATTATTGTGCGCGGACGTGCCACTGTGGAGCACGGAAGTAACAACCGCAGCAGTATTATCATCAGTGAAATGCCGTACCAGGTTAATAAGGCTTCTCTGATAGAGAAAATGGCCGATCTGGTACATGATCGCAAGATCGATGGCATTTCGGACATTCGTGATGAATCCGACCGTGATGGAATCCGTGTGGTTATTGAATTGAAACGGGAAGCCCAGCCGGAAATAGTATTAAACCAGCTTTATAAACACACCCAGTTACAGGTGACTTTTGGTATTATAAATCTGGCTCTGGTGGAAGGTGTCCCCAGGGTACTTACCCTCCGTCAGATAATTCAGTACTTTATCAATCATCGGCATGAGGTTATACTGCGACGTACCCGCTTTGATCTGGCAGAAGCTGAAAAACGGGCTCATATCCTGGAAGGTCTGAAAATTGCACTGGATAATATTGATGAGATTATCGCTTTGATTAAGAAATCAAGGGATGCCGAAACGGCGCGTCTAAACCTGATGAAACGCTTCTCCCTCTCAGAAATCCAGGCAAAAGCGATTCTGGATATGCGTTTACAACGGTTGACTGGCCTGGAAAGGGAAAAAATAGATAACGAATACAAGGAGGTGATTCAAACCATAGAACGATTACGCGCTATTCTGGCAAATATTAATCTGCAGCTTCAGATTATTAAGGATGAACTGCTGGAATTAAAAGATACCTATGGAGATGATCGCCGCACAGAGATCGTCAGGGATTTTGAGGAATTTTCGGTAGAGGATATGATCGCGGAGGAGGATATGGTTATCACCATCTCGCGGGATGGATTTATCAAGCGATTCGCGGTAAGCGGGTACCGACGCCAGCACAGAAATACCCGGGGAAGCACCGGTGCTGTGGCTAAAGGGGAAGATTTTATTGAGCATCTCTTTATAGCTTCTACCCATGCCTATATCCTGTTTTTCACCAATCTGGGCCGTTGCTACTGGCTGAAGGTGCATGAACTTCCCCAGGTGGGCAAAGCCGGAAAGGGTCGGGCTATTGTAAACATGATCCAGATAGGCAAAGAGGAGAAGATCAGGGCATTTGTAACAGTCAAGGATTTCATCGATGACGCTGATCTGATCATGGCCACCCGCAGGGGCCTGGTGAAGAAAACTGTGCTCTCCGCCTATGGAAATCCCCGCCGTGATGGTATTAATGCTATCAAAATAAATTCAGGGGACGAACTGATTGAGGTGAGACTGACGGATGGTTCCAGCAATGTTGTTCTGGCCACAACAGAGGGAATGGCGATCCGCTTTAACGAATCAGAGGTCCGGGAAATGGGACGGGTAACGGCAGGAGTCCATGGAATTTCCCTCAATAAGAATGATCACGTCATCGGTATGGTAGTGGTTAAACGTGAAGGAACCTTGCTAACCGTCAGTGAAAAGGGCTTCGGGAAGCGTACCCAGATTAAAGAATACCGCATTACCCACCGTGCCGGCAAAGGGATCAAAACATTCAAGGTTTCGGAGAAAACCGGGCGGCTGATATCAATCATGGAAGTGGTGGATGATGATGATCTGATGCTGATTTCCAATAAGGGAGTATTATTGCGGATCCATGTCGGTAATATTCGCTCTACGGGACGGAATACCATGGGTGTTCATTTAATCCGACTGGATTCAGGTGATCTGGTAAGTGATGTGGCGAGGGTAATTTACAGCGAGGACGATTAAAACAACGGATCACGCCGGAATTTTTACACCATTTATTTTGTTTTCATGAATGTCATAGCCCTGCTTTTTAAGTAAAGCGGGGCTTTGTGCATTATAAATGTTTTTTAAATTATTCACGGAACATGAAAGGATGTTCAGTTTTTATTCTGAATCAAATGGGCTTGTTTTCAATGAAAAATAGTCGATTCAGTCTGTGAAATTTTTGTCAATCACGAGAAAAAAAGTGGATTTTAGCATGTTAGGTTATTATATTTTGAGAAATTCATAACTAATCTGCGGAGGATGTATGAAGAAAATATCTGATTCGACTATCAGACGCATGTCAAAATATTATCGGTCATTAGAGCAACTGATTGAGAAACGGGTGGAAACAGTTTCTTCCGATACGCTGGCCGAAATGGATGGAATTACCTCAGCACAAGTCAGAAAAGATCTGTCGTTTTTCGGCACCTTTGGGAAAAGAGGTTTTGGTTATAATACTAAAGCATTAAAAAAACAGATTGAGAATATTCTGGGATTATACCGTACCTGGAACGTTGCCATTGTGGGCGCAGGTAATATCGGACGGGCCTTGACGGATTACGCTGAATTTAAAAAACAGGGGTTCGTTATCAGGTTGATCATGGATCGGGATAAGTCCAAAATCGGGCAGCAGGTGCGTGGGCTAAATGTGGAAGATTTTAACAAGGTTAATGATCTGATAAAGAGTGAACAGATTGATATTGCTATTATTGCCGTTCCGGCAGATAGTGCACAGTCAGTGGCAGATAAACTGGTGGGTGCAGGAGTTAATGCTATTTTGAATTTTGCGCCGCGCAGCCTGAAAGTCCCAGCAAGTGTAACGGTAAAATATGAAAACATGGCTGTGGAGATGGAAGCCCTTTCTTATTTTTTATCAAATAAAAAATAACAGTTTAAATTTTCCGATACACATGCCTTCTTCCTGCACCTCACCTGGAGAAGGCATTTTTGTTACAGGATTTTCCATATGAAATTCCCGATCATAATGGAACCGACGACGATCTTGAAAAGGCTCCCGGCGACGAACCCGACAAAAGTTCCCCATCCGGCCCGCAGTGCATGGCTGGGTGACTTTCCGGAAAGGAGTTCACCTATAAAGGCACCCAGGAAAGGACCGGCAATAATACCGATGAAGCCCAGGAAGATAATACCCAGAATTCCGCCTAAAACCGATCCCCACACGGCCGCCGGGGAAGCCCCGTATTTTTTTGCACCGATGGCCCCCGCATAGTAATCGATCAATACCATCATAAAAGTCACAACACCCCAAAAAACCATGAAATTCACGGCGTAGGCTTCCCAGTCGGTGCCCACTCCATAAATTACAAATCCCAGATAGATAAGCGGAATTCCTGGAACCATGGGCAGTACAGTACCGGCCAAACCGGCAATCATTACAATAATGGTAAGAATTATGAGGAGTGCATGTGTCATAAACTGCTCTTTCCTTTCATTTAAGTTTTGAGAGTCCGGTCCATTTCTCTAACTGTTGCCCTAACCAGGTTTCATCCTGGGCCTGTCTGTACTTGCCAGACTGTAGGCGTTGACGAAAGGCCTCATATAATATTACCGCTACAGCGACTGAAACATTCAGGCTTTCAACCATCCCCGCCATAGGTATTTTAATATTGAAGTCGGCTGAAAGCAGTGCTTCCCGGGACACGCCGCGATGTTCATTGCCAACTATAATGGCAGATGGTTGTGTCCAGTCCACCTCATATATGCTCCGGGCGGACGGGTCAATATGTGTAGCGTAAATAGTCATGTTCCGGGATTTTAGTGCTTGCCTGAGATCAGAATGGTCTTCGTGCCGTTGAAAATCCAGCCATTTTTTTGCAGAGGCTGACGACTTTTTGCCAAGCTTTGGAAAGGCCTCGTTTGTATAAAGCAAATGAACTTTTGAAATCCCCACCGCATCACAGGTTCGCAAAATGGCACTTACATTATGCGGATCGTGGATATTTTCACACACTACAGTTAAATCAAGCTGGCGTGCCTTAAGAACCCGGTGTATTTTTTTTAAGCGGCGGTCTGTTGGCATCTGGATTTTAAGTTTAATCCTTTATTAAATTTTTGCGGATTAATCCTGCTAACTAATGTAATTCAGATTGAGCTTCTATCTAAATAAAAATTTTGAAATGCCGATGATATCTTTTCAGCAATTTTAAGG
>Ga0315555_1001105_pt1 | contig 19493 bp, 11 predicted proteins | sample SalMarSW160380MG_FD_202113 | JGI IMG/M metagenome (GOLD analysis project Ga0315555, IMG submission 202113) | Salt marsh sediment microbial communities from the Plum Island Ecosystem LTER, Massachusetts, United States - Salt Marsh Sediment SW1603-80 ... | reverse complement strand
ATACAATTTCCTTCTATTCCGCTGGATAGTGATCCAACCAAAAGTCTTAGTTTGCTTATTAACGATCAATCTCCGGAAGTTGCGGGACTTGTTTTAAGACTTTTACCTCTATCTTTGGAGGATCCTTTACCTGTGTATCTTTCTCCGGGTAAAACCGTATCAGTTCCTTTCAAAGTAGGAAAAGAATCGCGTATTTCAATTTCCGATATAACAGATAAACAGTATGCTTTCGTATTAGGCAATAATTCATATACACAGCCGACCACAGTAAAACCGGGAGAGTACAAATTAAAAATAGAAAATACAACTGATGATGATATTTTCGTATATGCCAAAAGCGAAATTTTAGAACGCCTTCCCGATACTCCGCCTAAATCGCTGCCGACAGGATTTCTGGATAAGCTGCCTGAATTTCCGAAAGTTAAGCCGGGGAAACCGGTTTTCTTCGACCTCGGGCGAGAAGAAAGTAAAGTGTATCAGGTTAGTGTTGAATCTCCAGGAATTTACCGGCTTGAAACAATAGGTAGATTGAGTACAAAGATTACTCTTCGTAACCGATTTGTTACAAATTTACAATCCGCGTCCGAAAACGGGTTAGGACGAAACGCCTTATTATTAGTATATCTTTTACCCGGGGAATACCAGGTAAGCGTTCAATCTACCGGAGAATCAGCCGGGCATCTCGGTTTGTCTCTTAATGCTAATCAGGTAATTTCGGGTGGAAAGTTGGAGCTCGGTAGCGAGGAACGCGCGGAGGTTCCTTCAAGTGTAGGTATCTCATATCTTTTTAGAGTAGATAATCCCGGGACGTATAGAATACAATCATTTGGTCAGGAAGGTTATTTTAGAGCCAGGCTCGATGATGAGGAAGGTTGGCCGATTTTAAAACCCGGAATAAAAGCTGATATCGAGTATAATTTTTCTAAAGGTTCTTATAATTTGCTTTCTCTTCCCGAGAACCGGACCAGTAGAAGAATAACGGTGCTTGAAAAAATTGAAGATGTTCCGAGCTTTAAAGGGAAGGGTCCGCATGCTTTGGAATTAAACCAGACCGTTAATTCTCATTGGGTCGAAGAAATTATCGATGGTAAAAGGAAACCGGCAGTTTTCTATATTCATATTCCTGCACCTATAAAAGCAAATTTGTCAGTTAGTGATAAGTTTGAGGCAAGTTTGAAACGAAAAGATGAAGAAAAAATTCTTCTGAAATGGTCGGGAAATAAAGAGGCTGATCTCGAGATAGGAGATTATGAAATTTCGGTTAAATCGATTAAAGAGCAGAATCATATCGATTTCAGGTTAGCTGTTAATATGGATATTTTAATTTCAGGTCAGAGTTATACGGTGGTAAATCCGCGTTCCTTTGAAGTTCGTGTCGGCAAAGAATCTGTTGTTGAAATATTCAGTCAAGGGACCGACGATGTGTCCGCGAAACTCTTCAGTTCTGACAGTGTTTTAATCGCGGAAAACGACGATGGTCTTTTCGATTGGAATTTTAACATTTCAAAGTATTTAAAAGAAGGTCGTTACTATTTAAAAGTGCAGCCGGAAAGCGACGGTTCCTTTAAAACACTCGTTAGCATGAAAACTCTTCCGGACTCTCTCGTTTCTTCTGTTTCGTCCGGAACGGTAAAAGAGCTCGATTTAAAAGCTAGGATTTTAATCTTTCCGATTGAAAAACCCAAAGATGCGAATGTTATAAATGTATCATTAAAAGGGAAAAGCAATCTCGGATGTTTAATAGGAAAGACCGATTCAAAAGGAAATATCGAAGTGTTAGCTGAGAAGAGAGGAAAAACAATCGAGCTGGCGATGCCTGTTTACAGTGATGGAGATTATCAGTTGAAAATCTGGTCGGAAGATCATCTGGATGAAAGAGTGAGTTTGCTTTATGAAAGTGTTGAAACAATAGAAATTTCGCTGACTAATCTGTTGAACGGATGGTCGGGAAAGATTCCGGAGAATTCTGAATTAAAGAATTTATATTTTCATGTTGACATGGGGTCTGGATGGCTCGGTCATTATAGAGTTAATTCCGGTAATTTATTAAGTGAAATACAAACTGCCAGTTTGGAAAATTTTCCTTTTAGTTCGGAAAAAGGACTATATTTTTCTTCTTTGTTTGAAAAACTCTGGTTGAAGGTCAGCTTCGAAAATAAAGGAAATGTTGAGTTTTCTTTGTCTCCTTACAGATTAAAGACGGGGGAAGATATAAGAATTTCTCTGCTTGAAAATACTCCCAGAGCGTTTTCTCTTGTGCCGAATGAAAATACTATCTCGGTAATTTCGGTTAATATGGCTTTCGGACAACCTTTTGCCGGGATGTATACAGTAAAAACAGGATATTTTGATCCTTCTGGGATTCCGGTGCTGCAAGGACAATATTTGAGTAAAGGGAAATGTTTGACGGTAGATTTTGATGGTATTCCCAGTACTATCGTGTTCTGGAATGGATCGGCAGAGCATTTCGATGAAGAAATTTATGCCGAAGTTGAAAGAAAAGATATCCCGATATCCGGGCAATCTGTGCTTGAACTCGGACAGCAGGAATGGACTTCTTCAAAGGCGGAAAGTTGGTGCTATAAATTACCCGGGAAGAGTTCGTATCTTATAAAAGTTAAAATTCCTTTGGGCGGAATCGCTGTTTGGGATGATGCCGACGCGGGTAGGGAAGTCTTCTCGACTGAGGCAGAAGTCGCGGGTTTTGATTTTAAAGGTAGTTCCGGAGATTTATATCTGCTGGATTTAGAAGGAAAAAGGCAATTCGTTGTGGAGTTGCTGGAAATACGGGAACCGTTAAAGAAAAAATTGTTTAAAAGAGAAAAAGAGCTTACTTTAGAAAGCGGAATAGAAAAATGGTTTTCGAAACCCGGAGAGATTACTCTTGAACTTCCAAAATTAAAACCGGTCTGTAGTTCTATTTCTTTATATTATGAAGGAAATATAAACAATATTACTTTGTTCAGTTCCAAAGGGGTGATCGAGGAAAAGGTAAAAGATGGTGAGGTGTTGTGGGTATCTTCGGAAGAAAAAAATAAAAACTTCGGGGGTTTTCTAAAAATTGTTCACGGGATCGGAGGTATTAAAGTTAATCTCGTGAAAGATAGTAAAGTTTTTGAATCGAAATGGGAACATTCTCTCCGGGTTTTTAGAACTCTTGGCCTCACCAATCCGACGGAATTCTATCTCACTGATAAAATAAATTGGTTTTCATTAAATCTCGCGGAAACAAAACATATAAGTCTAAAATCTAAGAGAGAAATGATAGGAGTGTTATTAAAGGAAGGTAAAATTATACATTATTTTTCTGCTTTTGAAGGATTCGACTGGCAAATAGCTTTGACTCCGGGAGAATATAAACTTGGATTAAGATTAATGGATTATGAGCTTCCGGGTAATATTAATTTAATTTACAGTCTGAAGCCTGTAAAAAATCTTGAAGAAGATATGAGACCGACAGTATATCTCGCTCCGGGTGAAAGCTCTATATTTAGTTTTTTGATTCCGACTGAGAGAAAAATCGGTTTGGGAATTAAGACTCAGAAAGAAGTTGTTCAGGCGAAATTATACGATTCGGATTGGAAGTTTATAGGGAAAGGAGAACAACAATATTTAAATTTAAAGAAAGGGCTATATTATTTCGTACTTCATGTGCCCGTTTCCGAGGAGGCGGTTTCATGTACTCCGATACTCGTAGGACAGAAAGCTCCGCCAGATTTGCCTCCCGAAGAAGTGATAAAGAAAATTATTGGTAAAAGGTAAAGGAGAATGTTTATGACTAAAAAGATTGTTTTCCTATTTAGATTTTTCGCTTTGTATTTTGTTTGCTTAAGCGCTTATGCGGCTACACCATATCAGTATAAACCCGCGGATTATAAGCAGTTCAAGAATTTAAGCGACAAGGATGTTACAATACTGCCCGAAGAATTTCTGCGGGAATACGATCCATTGACCGTTTTTTTTAAGAAGGAAATGCATCCCGGAGGAAGCGGTCCTCTGGATAAACCTGAAAAAATAATTAAGATGGAACCCTCTCATCCCGGAGAATTTCGCTGGCTCGATTCAAGGACATTGGAATTTCGTCCGACGATTCCATGGCCATCGATGGAAAAGTTTAAAATTAGTGTCGGAGGTTATAGCAAAGAATTATCGACATTACTTTCGCCTCCGGTTAGAATTATCCCTGCAGACGGAGAAACAGGCCTCGGGGAAGTCGAGAAAATTACTATGGAATTCGAATATTATGTGGACCCATCCGTTCTTTCCAATCTTGTCACTTTTGAGTCCTATCTCCTGCCGGGTATAGGTAAAGAGGGGAAAAAAAGATATACGGATAAAGATTTTAACATAAAACTTGCAGAACGGACGGCATCCTCGGATAATTATAAATACTACTTTGAAATGGAACATCCCTTTTCTCTCGGACTTAAAGTGCTGACCTTCCTTAGGCTATCAGATGATCCTTCCTTAGAAGAAGCTTCCCAGATTTATTATTTTAAAACAAAGGAAGAATTCAGGCTTCACGGAGTGGGTACCAGAGCCCATCAATTTACTATTAACCCTTCCGGAAGTCATTACGACAAAGATCAAGCTTTGAGATTGCCTCAGTCCGGAGAACTTATTTTTAATTTTTCAAGTCCCCCGGCGGAGTTAAGCTTATCTATGGTGAAAAATCTGGTTAATTTTTCTCCCGCTCCGGAAACTTTTGATTTCAGACTGAGCGGCGAACAGCTTCAAATTAATGTTACCGTAGAAACCGATAAACTTTATAAGGTTACAATTGAACCGATATCTTTCGAGGACAGGGAAGGTAGAAGTCTGGAGATGGAAAAATCATCCAGCTTTTATTTTTACCGACCCAGCGAGCAAACTTTTATAAGGTGGGATAAGAGTTTTGGTATAGTTGAAAGATATGGTCCTCAGCATTTTCCCATCAGAGCTTCGGGCATAAAGAATATAGATTTCAGAATTTACCGAATAGATCCCTTGAATAAGGCTTTCTGGCCTTTTCCTGAAACATGGGTTTCGGTCGATGAAGATGAGTGCCCGCCCGGTCCAGGTGAAGAACCAGTTGGGGAAGACGATATCCTTTCTCCCTTAAGTACAGTTGAGATTATTTCACATATTCAAATGCTTGGAAGTCCCCATTATTCAAAGATTATAGACCTTGAAAAAGAAGGGATATTAAGGCATAACTCCATCGATTTAAAGAAAAGACTTACCGAAATAAGCGGGGAGGGTCAGCCCGGTACTTATCTTATTGGATTCAGAAAATTGGGTGGCAGACAGGAAAGACAATACGTAAAAATTCAGGTTACGGATTTATGTTTGAGTACCATCGAGGCAAAACATGAAGTTTTATTCGCTGTAACTTCATATAAAACAGGGGAACCGGTTGTAGGCGCGAATATAATAATCGAGGGTGTAAAAGGATCACATTTTGAAACTATCTTAAACGGACAAACTAATATAGATGGTTTTCTAAAAATAGAGCATGATTCGGAAACGAAGAAGAAGTTCGAAAAATTTTCAGTAAAGAGGGTTTTGGTCAATAAAGGGGAAGATTATCTGGTAATAGATACCCGAAGTCAGGCTGCGCCTCCGGAGTTTTCCGATAACCACTGGTCTCGTAATAGTTCAGGTTGGCTGCAGTGGCTTTCATATAGTTTTTATGATCTTTCTAAAGATCAAGTCTTAAAAGCTCATGTCTTTACCGAACGTCCTATATACCGTCCGGAAGAAAAAGTCTATATAAAAGGATATGTAAGGTGGCGTTTTCAGGGAAAATTATCACAAATAAAAAACAGAAAATTTTTACTCAGTATTCAGAGCCCGGAAGGAGTAAACTGGGAAAACGATTTAGAGTTGACAAAAGAAGGTAGTTTTTATCATGAATTTAAAGAGGAAAACCTGCCGACCGGTACATACCGGGTTAATTTAATAGAAAAAAAATATGGAGGTGTAGTAGCTAGCACTGATTTTGATATGGAAGCCTACAGGATACCCAGGTTCGATGTCAAACTGCACAGCCCGGATAGAGTGCCAAATGACAAACCCTTTACCGTGAAGTTAACAGCCACTTACTATGCCGGAGGAAAAGTCGTGAACCAGGGCGTAAAGTGGCGAGTCACCTCCTTTCCATATACGTTCCAGCCGGAAGGCATAGAAGGGTATTTCCTTTCTTCAGACAGCCGTTTTGGAGCAAGAGGTTATCGTTCCCAGGCGGGACCTCTCGAAGAGGAAAAGCCAACAGATGAAAACGGAGAAGCCACAATTGTAGTTAATCCTCAATCTGAGCTGGATGGTAATCCCAGAAAATATGTATGCGAAGCGACAGTTACGGGAGCAGACCAGCAGACCGTATCCGGCAGTCGCTCTGTTGTGGCGTTACCCTCTTTTATACTCGGTCTTAAAACTAACCGCTACGTGACATCCGGTAACACTATAGAAGCGGAAATAATCGCTCTCGATGTTAATGAAAAATTATCTGCCGACCATAAAGTTTCTGTTCAGTTGAAAAAAATTGCCTGGCATTCTTATCTTAAGGAAACGGATTTTACGGTTGGAAAACCCGAATATATAACTACAGAAACGGTCGATTTAATAGAGGAGCGTGAGATTGAAACATCGACAAGACCGGTTAAGGTGAAATTTGCCGATCAATCCTCGGGTGTTTATATACTGGAAATTAATGCTAAAGATAAACTGGGTCGTTTGCAGGCAGTAAAAGTAGATTTGTTTGTCGCTGGAGACAAGCCCATGGCATGGCAAAAACCAAAGCAGATGATTTTTGAAACAGTACCGGATAAGGATTCGTACGAAGCGGGAGACATAGCCACTATACTTCTTAAAAGTCCCTATCAAAATGCTAGAGCTTTATCCGTAATCGAGATGCCAGATGAAAAGCCTGAATATAAGTGGGTTGATATTTCCGGTGGAAAAGCGACTCTTCAAGTTAAAATCCTTCCCGAGATGGTTCCTCTCGTACCGGTTAGCTTTTTGCTCATGCGTCCTCGGATTGCTCAGCCGAAAGTTCTTCCGGAAGGACAGAAAGTCGATCTGGGAAAGCCCGAAACTGTCGCGAACACTACCTGGTTAAAAATAGAACCCACTTCCAACAGGGTTTATGTCGATTTAGAGCATGAAAAAGTTGTTCTGCCCGGCAGTGAGATGGATATGGAGATAAGTTTAAAAGATAATAAAGGCAAACCTTTAAGCGGAGAAGTAACTCTCTGGCTTGTGGATGATGCCATTTTCGCTTTAAAACAGGAGAAAAAGCTCGACCCGCTTGACAATTTTATCGATCCCGTCAAATCGGATATAAGTGTCAGAGATTCCCGCAACCTTGCGATAGGAGATTTAAGATTAGGTGAATCACCTTCTGGAGACGGTTACTACGAAGAAGAGGAAGAATTCGAAGGGCTCAGGAAAATAACGGTTAGAAAAACCTTTAAAACAGTTCCGTATTATAATTCCAGAATACTCGTCAATTCTTCCGGGAAGGCTACGGTTAAAATTAAAATTCCCGATAATCTTACTAATTTCGCTGTTCGGGCAGTGGCAATTTCCGGGGCGTCGCGTTTCGGTTCTCAGAAATCAAAAATTGCGGTGCGTTTACCCGTCATTGTTCAACCTGCTCTTCCGAGGTTTATAAGAATCGGCGATAAGTTTAAAGCGGGAGGAATAGCCCGTGTTGTCGAAGGGGAGGGAGGAAAGGGAATATATTCGATTGAAACAAAAGGTGTCGATATATTAAAGGGAGAAGAAAAAGGAACAATAACTCTGCCTTCTAAGGAGGCGCTACCTCTGTATGCGGACATGGAAGCCAGGGCTCCCGGTTATGATGAAAAAGGGGAATTGCTTATAGATTCTGTTTCCTTTAAGATTGCCCTGCAGCGTAGTTATGACAAAGCCGGTGATGCTTTCCAGGTAAAAATCCCGCTCCTTTTAGATAGAGAACCCATTGTAACCGATACTTTTGGTATTGTTAAAGGGGATTCAGCATTTTACTGGAAGACTCTTTTTGATACTCCCAGAAAAAATACTCTTCACAGAGATTTAATAGTCAGTGATAAACTTGCTATACTTAAAGTGCTTTCAGCATTATCGTTCCTTATGCATTATCCTCACGGCTGCATAGAGCAAAAAGTCAGTTACGCTTATCCCGCCCTGGCTTATGATGATATCTGGGGACAATTGGGCCTGGAGACTCCTGATCCTCGTTTGAAAGATTATGTTAATAAAACTCTGGAATTTCTTAAAAAATCTCAGTGCCAGAGTGGTTTATTCGGCTATTGGCCCGGAAGTAGAGGCTATGTGTACTTAACCGCCTATGTTACAGAGTTTCTTATTACAGTTAAAAATTCTAATGCCGGATATAATCTGGATGAAGAAATGTTGAATAGAGCCATAAGCGTTCTTAAAAGATCTCTGCGGTCGGACTACGCTCAATTTTTATCGGGTTATAAATATTATGAGCGTTGTGCTGCTATACATGCTTTAGCTATGGCTGGGGAAGCCGACGTTGGTTATCTTCGTGAACTTGCTTCCCAGACGGGGCAGGTCGATTTATTAAGTCAATCGAGGATATATAAAGCTATTTTAATGAGTAATGCCAGATTGGGTAGAACCACCGGCAATCTGGAAAAGGAATTATGGAAAGAGACTGTATTTAAACTTAAAGAAGGAGAAGAAGTCTTCGGAGGTCTTCAGCAGAGGAGCATGAGAATAGGAGCGCAGGTCCATGCTTCAGAAATAACAAATCTGTCGGGTTTGATAAGCGCCTTTTCTTTATCCCGAAGTTCTCCGGATAAAGTCGAGATGATGGTCGATGAACTTGTTACCCTCGGTAGTGACGACGGATGGGGAAATACAAATGTTAACAGTAACGCGTTGCTTTCATTACGGGACTATATTCAGGAAGGTAAAAAGAAAGATCTTACTGCCGAATTTGATCTTAAAGACGGAAATTCTACCGATCGTATAAAATTCGATGGGAGAAAAGGAGCCCTGCAGGTTGAGCTTAAAAGCAAAGAAGCCGGTAATGTTAGTTTAAAATCTAAATCCCGGGATGAAGAATTATATGTGGAATATTCTCAGAGTTATTTGCCGGAAAAATTGGGCAGCGCTGTGGCGGCGGCACAACATGGCTTTGTGGTAAAAAGAGAATTGATTTATGTTTCCAAAACGGATGCTCCGGATAAAAAGGTTATGCTCGAGGAACCGGAAACAGTCCATTCTCTTAAAATAGGTGATATGGTAGAGGAGCATATACAGGTTGTAAATCCTAAAGACAGACATTTTATTGCTGTTTCGGCGCCGTTTGCCGCGGGATTTGAACCCCTTAATCCAAATTTGGAAACTTCTTCTACCGATGCTAATCCTTCCGGAGAGACCACCGATCAAGTAGATTATCAGGCGTTTATGGATGATAAGGTAGTCTATTATTTCGATTTTTTGCCGGCGGGTACTTATAATTTCTATTTCCGCCTGCGAGCGACCATAGAAGGGAACTTTACTCACCCACCGGCTAAAGCTGAAATGATGTATGAGCTGAGCGTGAACGGTAATAGCCCCGGAGCTGAAATAGTAATAAAACAAGAAAAATAAAAAATCATTTAAAATTGATACAGAAAGTAATTGTAATAGTTAGACAAAAGTTTAAATCTTTTGAAGATTTTAAGCCTTATTTAAGATTTCTTTTTTTAATTCCTGTTTTGTTTTTATCTATTGCCTTCTTGCACAGCTTTTTCTGCTGCCGTTTGGTAACTCCTGAACCCTCCTTACTGTTTTTAGAAAGGAATATGGAATTTTTAGCTTCTGTAGAGAATAAAGATGGGAATTTTGGCTTCTGGCCACTGCCTGATTCAATTCCGCCGGGATTGGAAAAGATGACTCTCGCAGCTGAGGACCAGAGATTCTATTCTCACTTAGGTGTCGATGGTTTTTCTGTAATTAGAGCATTATGGAATAATTATGTAGTTCGGAAAGATTTTTCCGGAGCTTCTACGATTGCTATGCAGGTTGCTCGCCTGCAGGCGCCTCACTCTAGAAATTGGTATTTCAAAGTCAAAGAAAGTTTTACCGCAATTGAGCTTACGTTGTTATATGGTCGCGATAAGGTACTGCGTCAATATCTGAAAATCGCTCCTTACGGAAACATGATATTCGGGGCTAATTACGCGAGCAGGCGTTACTTCCAAAAGCCTTTGAGTGACCTTAGTTTGGCGGAAGCGTCTTTGTTGGCCGCGTTACCTAAGGCTCCCGGGGAGATGAACATTTGCAGTATCGATGGTATGGATGCGGCAAAATTAAGAGCCAAAATTATTGTGGACAGAGCTTTTCAATATAAGTGGATTTCGAAAGAGGATTGGAGGCAGGCTAAAAGAGAGATAGGGGACTTTAGTTTGCCCCCCAGAGAATTGCGCATCTGTTCTACCATTCACGCTGTTCTGGCTATGATTGAATATTTCCGGGATGAAAAAAGATATGAAGAACTTATGATTAGCAATCTTAATACTACCATTAGAACCAGTATCGATTTAAAATTGCAGAAAAAAGTTCAGGATATTATCGATGAAAGAATTTTAGATTTACGTGAAGTTGGAGCTTCGAATGTCGCGGTGATAGTAGTTAGGAAGGAAACAGGGGAAATACTTTCGTATTTGGGTTCGGAAAATTATTATGATAAGAAAAACGCGGGTTCGATAGATTATGCGAGAATACCGCGTTCGACGGGTAGTTCATTAAAGCCTTTCCTTTTTGCTCTGGGAATGGAATGGTTGGGATACACTGCCTCGACTATACTGAGAGATATAGGGCATGATTTCGGTGAGGGGCGCAATACTTTTATCCCTGAAAATTATGATAAAGAATTTCTGGGGCCTGTTCTATATAAAACAGCGCTCGCCAACAGCCGAAACATTCCCTCTATTCATGTTATTAAAGATTTAGGTGTCGAACGGACGTATAAGTATTTTGTGGATTTAGGCCTTGCTCCCCCTGCCGATGACCCGCTTTATTACGGACTCGGACTTGCTATCGGAGGTCTTTACACAAGTCTCGGTCAGGTTTGCGAGTCTTATCTAGTTCTTGCTAACCAGGGGGAAGAGACAAAACTCAGCTGGGTGGCCGCCCCCGATATGGATTACAAAAGAACCAGGCTTATGAGGTCCGATATAGCAAAACAAATACAGAGATTTTTATCTGATCCCTTAGCCAGGTTGCCCACATTTCCGAGGCTAGGATATCTGGAATATCCTTATCCGGTTGCCGTGAAGACGGGTACTTCAGAAGGGTATCGAGATGCCTGGACAATCGGCTGGTCGGATACATATCTGGTTGGTGTCTGGGTCGGTCATCACGACAATTTATCTATGAAACAGGTAAGCGGTTATGCGCACGCGGCGCCTATCGTTAAAAAAATTTTCGGTTTACTGCATCCCAATAGAAAAGAAGGGTTAGACGACAGGGGATTCCCTCCCCCTGAAGATTATATACAGGTTCCAATTTGCCGTTTAACAGGTAAGTTGGCGGACAGGAATACTCCCTATGTTTCACTGGATTATTTTAAACCCGGTACAGAGCCTACTGAGTACAGCGATGTTGTCAAGTATATCCCTATTGATAAAAGGAATAATTTGCTTGCTCCTCCAGGTTGCCCGAAAAAATTTATTGTCTACAAAAAATTTGTTGTTCTGGATCCGATTTTTAAAGATTGGGCTGCTTCTCAGGGACTTAATACTCCGCCTATTGAATATAGTCCTGTAGACGGTTATGAAAAAAAACCCGATGATTATGAAGTTAAAATAACTTATCCCAACACCAATTCGCGATTCTACATAGACCCTGAAATGCCTCAAGATGAAGCGGTTATAACCGTTAATTGTAATGTGTTGCCGAGTTCTAAAGAAGTGTTATGGTTTGTAAATAGCCGGGAGTTTAAAGTCTCTGAATATCCGTACGCTCTAAATTTACCGATGAAACCGGGAACATATGTCCTGGAGGCAGCAGTCCCTTATACCGATTGTAGAAGCAAAGCTATAAGTATAGAAGTATATTAGAGAGCTCCGGAAAAAGAGAAGTTAATTACCTATTTCTACTAAGAAAATCTAATTAATTCCATTTTATTATTCTATACACATTTAACCTGGCGATATTTTAAAGGTATATTATCTTAGATTATGAAAATCGTAATGGATGAAAATGTGTTATTGGGAAAAGAAACATTTTCTTTAATCGGAGAGGTCCTGTCGGTACCTGGGCGAGGGATAACCCCACAGGTTGTTAAGGATGCAGATATTCTCGTTGTCCGTTCTGTTACAGAGGTGAATGAAGAACTACTAAAGAATAGTAATCTTAAATTTGTAGGTTCGGCGACCGCGGGTATAGACCACGTGGACGTAGAGTATTTAGAAAGTAAGGGTATGGGCTTTTCAAGTGCTCCGGGTAGTAATTCAAATTCGGTGGCGGAGTATGTGATAGCCGCTTTATTGTTGCTCGATAGAAAAGGAAAGATTTCGCTTCCGGAAATGAGCCTCGGAGTTGTTGGCATCGGAAATGTCGGGAGTAAAGTTGTAAAAAAAGCGCAAGGGCTGGGGATTAAAGTTTTACAAAATGATCCTCCACTTTTCAGAAAAACAAAAGACAATGTTTTCCGGGAGTTGGATGAATTGATGGATTGTGACGTTATAACTTTGCATATTCCATTAAGCTATTCCGGTGTGGATAAAACCTTGAACTTGTTCGATGAGAAAAGAATACATAAAATGAAACAGGGTAGTGTTTTGATAAATACTGCCAGAGGTAAAGTTGTCGAGGAGTCCGCTTTAAAATCCGCTTTGGGACAAGGTGATTTATCCGGAGCCATATTAGACGTCTGGGCGGAGGAACCCGATATAGATAAAGAATTACTCGAAATGGTCGATATCGGAACTTCTCATATAGCGGGCTACTCTTATGACGGAAAAGTTAAGGGGACGAGAATGGTCTTCGACGCTGTTTGCGAGTTTTTTTCGATAGATAAGGAATGGAAAGTGGAACTGCCTTCTCCAGAGGTTCCTTATATTGAAAAAACGGTTAATGAAAACGATAATTTTGCTGAAATTTTGTCCGAAGTTGTTTTTGAAGTATATGATATTAAAAAAGATGACAGAAAATTGAGAGAAATACTAAATCTCGAAGGACTTGAAAAAAAGAAATTCTTCGATGGTTTAAGGGCAAATTATCATGTTAGAAGAGAATTCTTCAATACGCGGCTCAAATTAGATACAAAAGATGAGCGTCTGAAGAAAGGTTTCAGGGCTTTGGGCTTTGATGTTTTGAATTAAGCGGGCTGTATCATAGTAAAGTTCAGATATATCCTATTTTTACTCTAAATTGATTGTTATAATCGAACATTATAATAATATTTAGTATACAGAGTCCCTCTTACTGGAAAAGTCTCATGGTTAATAACTTGACAATTTGAATTCTATGTTTAGAATTCAATATAAACAAGGAATATAATTGTACAATAAGGGGGGGTAACAATGAGAAAGATTAATTTATTTATTTGCTTGGGAATAGTTTTTTTATTTTTTAGTTGTGTTGATCCGGATGCGAATCCGAATAACCCCGATTTGAGGGTTGTAAATGGTTTAGAAAATTATAAAATCTCAAAAATGAATTTCAACAATCAACTTTTCCTCGGGTTCAGTGAATATTTATTACCCGGAGAGCAAACCGAATATATGAAAGTGGATGCCAGTAGCCACGTAATGTTATCATATAGATGGGAAAATGTAAATAATCCGAGTGATAGTGGTGAAACCGGTAAGTTGTTTACCGAAGGAAATTTTGAGGGATTTCAGGAGAATAATACTTATACTTTAAGCATCACCGGTGACAAGAATCAACCTACCATGTACGTATTTCAACCATAAACTTTAATTCCTTATTTTGAAGATTCTGATATTTAGAAAAAGGAGGTAAATTTGGTTAGATGCAGTAAATGTGGAACCAATTATGATGTTAGTCTGGCGCTTGCCGCAAGTGGTGAAGTAAGGGTAGCAAAATGTCGAGTGTGTCCTGTGGACAAAATATTCGCTGTTTGTGAAAGGTGTGCCGATCTAAACCAGATTGAATCGAATCCCTGTCCCTGGTGTGGGGCAGCCCACATGTGGGAAATAAAGAAAATGGTTCCAGCATAATATAGAGAAAAAAGTATGAAATATAAAAAAGGAGCGAAAATGAAGAAATTTAATTTGATTATTTGTTTGGCTATTGTATTTTTGTTGTTCAATTGTGAACCACCGGAGGATGATGAAACCAACCCCGATTTAAGGATTGTGAATAATTTTACAAATTATAAAATCACAGGAGTAGGTCTTACTGGCCAGGGTTTTACAGAGCCTGGTGCATATTTATTACCCGGGAAAAGTTCTGAATATATGAAAGTATACTCCTGTACAGCAATGATATTGGTGTATTCCTGGAAAAATGTTAATAATCCGAGTGATAGTGGAGATTTTAGTATAATAACTGAGGAAGGGGATTATCCTGAGCTTTTAAAAAATGAAAGTTATACTTTGACTTACTCTGGCGATAAGGAAGAACCAACAATAGATATTGATCAACCATAATGTTCTCTGATGGTAATTATAATATAATTCTTATTTAATATATATAGAGGAGTTTATTATAGAACAGGACCTTATCTCGAGGATGATACCAAAGACACTTGATGGAATTGTAATGTGGATTATAGCATTCGCGATGGTATTTCTACTGTTTAGAAATTACGATAAAGCCAATAAAAAAGAAGAGAAGTTCTGGACAAGAGAAGATTATGTGGAAAATTCTGTTTTACTATTCGTTTTCTGCCTTACAATAATTATATTCATTAAAAATTTATTCTTTTCGGGAAACGATGAAAGTATAGTAAATTTCGATCATATTCTTATTCCGGCTACAGTAAACTCAATAATTCTTTCACTTTGTGCTTTTGCGACCCTCTTGTTTACCCTTCTGTTTTATTTGACCAGAAAAGAGAAAAAATATCCACCCCTCAGAAATTTCGTTTTCTCTATTTTAATTGTTTTGCTGTTCCTGGGGTTAAGAAAAGTGGGGCAGAGTCTTCTGGCGCCCTACGGAACTTTTGTTATAAGTATGGTTAATTTTATCACAGATATATGTATATTTGGATTATTAGTATCTTATATCTTTACCGGCACTATTCTATACACGATTAACGCAGTGAGAGAATGAAAAAAAGACATTTCGTATTTATAGCAGTGGCTCTTATCCTTCTTGCTATTGCCCTTTACTTAAACCAGTTCTACGGATGGTTTATCTTTAAAACTCCCGGTTTTGATGATACTTATGTGACCCTCCGGTTTGACGATGGCTGGAAATCTCAGCTTAACGCGTATGAATTATTAAAGAAATATAATCTCACGGGTTCCATCTATATCATCAGCGGGTTTATGGGGCATGAAGGTTACATGAGTTGGGCAGATGTCGAGAAAGTTAGCGAAACAATGGAAATTGGCGGTCACACGGCGCATCACGCGGACTTGAAGAATTTAAGTACTTCACAGGATTATGAGCATGAGATAGGAGATGATTTTAGAACTCTCACAGGAAAAGGTTTTAAGGTCAAAACATTTGTTTATCCTTATGGAAATTATAATAGAACTGCTGTAGGAGTTGTCAAGAAATACTATATGGGAGCGTCGACTCAGGATGTAGGTGTAAATACGAAAGGTGCAAACCCTTTTTTCCTGAAGGATTTTACCATAAGGTCTTTTAATGGCATAAAAGATATTAAGAGAGTTTTAGTACCGGGGACGTGGACTATCTTCACTTTTCACGATGTCGGAGAACCCCATCCGCTTGCTCCTTCCGCGGTTAAAGGAAATGCTGTTTCTGTAGAATTCTTTGAAGAAATATTGAAATGGTTGAAGGAAATCGACGTAGAGGTTATTACAATTGCTGAAGGATGTGAAATGCTGGAAGAATACGCGAGCAGGAAGGAAGAGGAGAGATAAAAGAGAGCGTAAGTTGGTAAATATTAGGAAATATAGAGAAAAGGACAGGCAAGCAGTAAGAGATATTTCAGTAAAAACCTCCTTTTTGGGGAACCCGATTGAATTTTTTATAAATGATAAAAAATTAATCGCTGATGTTCTGACTCGTTACTATACAGATTATGAGCCGGAATCGTGTTTTGTTGCGGTATCTGAAGGAAAAGTCATTGGTTATCTTACCGGGTCAATCAATGTTAAAATAAAGGATAAAATTTTTAGATACCGGATAATACCGGCTTTAATAAAGAGAGTTTTAACCAGTAAATTTTTTATAAAGAGAAATACACTAAAATTTATTTTTTTTTATTTTATTAGTTTTTTGAAGGGAGAATTTCGTACTCCCGATTTTTCGAAAGAGTATCCGGCTACTCTACATGTAAACCTGGATGAAGGTTACAGAGGCAGTGGTATAGGCAGCAGGTTAATCTTGAGATATCTTGATTACCTTAAAGAATTAGGTGTAAGAGGTATTCATTTTAGGACCATGTCCCAAAAAGCTAAGACTTTCTTTCGGAAAATGGGTTTTGATATACTATATAAAGGGAAAGTATCTTATATGCGGTATTATATGCGTAAAGATATACCGTACTATATTTTTGGTGAGAAACTTTGAGATTGCAGTCATTTGAAGAAATAAAATCGAAAAAAGAGATAAAGAGAAGTAGTAAAAGAATATTGGAGGGCTAAGAATTGCCCTCCAATATTTTTTATTCTAATTTCAAATCAGATTATTTAACTATCGAGAGTTTTAATTTGTTACCGTTTTTCTTATCGACTATAAGGTATATTCCACCTTTAACTTCTTTGCCGTCTCCATCCTTTAAATCCCAGGTGTTTGTGTTCAGTGTCAATATCTCTCTGCCCGTGATATCGTAAACAACAGCTCCTGGCAAGCCCACTTTTACTGTATTACCCGCAAGTATAATTTGACTTCTGATTTCATCTTTCTTGTCTGTATCCTCAACAATTCCGCTCTCTCTCCAGGGTGCGTCGAACCATAAATTTCCCAGAGAATCATTAAATACAACTGCTCCTCCGCCTACTGGTGCGCCGGGTGAATAAACCAGTTTCGGCATTGACCTGTTTGCTCCCGTACCAACGGAAGCAGTCCCCTGCCAATTAGTAGGTTCGTCTTCGGAAGCCCAACACCAGAAGTTCTCAAAAGATGGCGTAGAAGATGTAAAACAGTAAGTCAAATCCATCCATTGGTTAGGCGCAGCCTGATACCCTCTTATGTCGCAGAATACGGGCGATAAGCTTCCTCGCGCGAGTGTGTCAGGAATACTGTCCCAAGTATTTCCTCCATCTTCCGAATACAGATAAAGTAAATCATAATTTCCGGTGATTGAATCCTCCTCGGAATAGAAGGCATAAACTAACTGCGTGGTATCGGGCAGTGTTGTGGTAGCTCCTATTCTCGGATATTTAATTTGTCCGTGGTTATTTGTATTGACCTCAAGAATATTTATTACATCAGTAGGTGTACCTCTGTCCCTCCAGTATGTAAATTGCAGAGTCTGATTTTCAAAATGTTGGAATGTTGATAAGTGGTATAGACTGGAATCAGCAACGGCAATATCGTGGTCCTGCCATTCTGCTGCGGAGTTGGCTCGCAGGAGGTTGTTCCAATTGTATCCTCTGTCGGTGGAGCGTAAAATAATAAGAGAATCATTTTCTGTAGTTATATCAAGGTATGCAATGTATAGATAAAAATCATTAAAATCGTCTCTCACGAGTTTCGGAGAACGGATTTCCGTAGCATCTATATCAGAAGAGATTATCCATTCGATATTCCAATTTCCGCCTGCTTCGTAGATTTTCGCTACGTTCATCTCATCGAACACATCGACTCCCTTATTATGCCAACTCATGAGAAGATAAACAGTATCACTCCTTGTGGCAACCAGGTCTATGTCTTTTATTTCCCACCCCTCATCATAGTAAACATCTCTTAGTATTAAATTCCAGGTGTTCCCATGGTCAGTCGAACGAAATAAAAGGGTTCCTATAGAATCCGGACCGAAATAATTCCCGGAATCAGGAATACACGCCACATATATATCTCCGGTAGTGTAGTTGTAATCCGCGGCAAAATCGACAAAGCTGCCGAGCGAATCTTCGATAAATATATCGGGAGAATCCCATCGTGAAGAGCTTGCTCCTATCGACCACGGAGCTATTAAAAGTATATAAATTATAGAAACCATTAAATCCTCCTTATTCTCCGCAATTAAATTGGGTAGAAATATCATCCATAAATTCATCTAACAGAGAAAAAAGTTCAGGGGAAAGATTAACGTCGAACCATGGGTTTTCAGGATAAGATGCCTCATACGCAGGGGCTTTTTCTATCTGTTCTATCAGTTTTTTTAATCTTTTATCGAGCTTTGTTTCTCCTTCAAGCTGAAAGCGATTAAGTATATCCAGAATAGCCGCTCGGTTTGTGTAATAAGTAGTAGTCGCATTTGCCGGATCTTCTCCTTCCTTCCAGTTTTGGGTCATGCTAAATTGCAATTCAGTTTTATATTCCTTTACCGTTTTGCAATTAATTTCCCTGAATTTTGCGGCTGAAAAATTTATGTCAAAAGTAGTTTTTGAGCATAAGACTAGTTCCGCTGTTTTTATATCTGCGGGGATATCAAAGACTAATAATAACCATGTTTTAGTTTTTGGAGGAAGAGATAAGAAGAGTTTGCTCTCGAATGATGTAAATAAACTGCGTTCGTCAATCGGGGGAAAACCTGGTATGCGAAATGCTGCCGGAGACAAGGCTTCTTTATTGTCTAATACAAGTTGGACGTTTAGGGTCTTATTGTCTTCTTTGCTTAATGCGATTGTATTTGTATCATTTGAGTTATTAGAAAAGTAAATGGGAATCTCATAAAAAGAACCCGTTGGCTTGCAGGCTTCTTTATCTTCGGCTGGTCCGAATTTCGAGAAAAGCATTACTTCAGTGCTGTCTTCGTTTTTAAAGCATCCTTCAACTAATTTTCCGCCGGGAGGTATTACTTCTTCAGCGCCACTCAAATCCAGATGCGAATTCCCTAAATGCCAATGTGCAGCATCATTAATTACAGGAAGTTTGCCATCGAACGCGTTCCAGAATCTACCTATGATCAATTGAACTTCTATTCCATTAAAAGCTTTAGCTTTCTTTTCTCCTGAGCAGCTCAACAATGCTAAAAAACATGAGCAAAACAGTAATCTTGTCATAAACATATTTTTAAACAATCTCATAATACCTCCTTATTTTGTATTATAGAAAACAACTCCCCTAAATATTTCATTAAGTAAGAGTTGTTTGTTTCGATGAGATTATAAATGTCTTTTGATTTTATGTCAATAGCTGATCAAAAGTTGTGGATGGTTACTTAACCCCTCGGTTCCTCGAATCCTTGAGCTTTCTGCTTTATCTGATTAAAATCA